>Ga0224511_10001666_pt1 | contig 13845 bp, 6 predicted proteins | sample SF_May12_sed_USG_2_FD_169988 | JGI IMG/M metagenome (GOLD analysis project Ga0224511, IMG submission 169988) | Sediment microbial communities from San Francisco Bay, California, United States - SF_May12_sed_USGS_8_1 | ecosystem: Environmental > Aquatic > Marine > Sediment | place: USA...
GGCCCAAGTCCAAATAATCTTTTTATGAATATATACCGTAAGTCTGTGGTACTTTTTGAGTCTTTTCAGTGAAAATAGAAATTCGCCATTTCTTGAGCTAAAATTGGCCGAAAAAATGAGAATGAGTAAAATACGCAAATGTATATAAAGTGTTGACCAAAGGAAATTATATATTATATACTAGCCGACGTTCTGTCATGTAAACGAATTAAATTAAAATCAGGGAATAACAAATAAAAGGTAACCATTCTTATAAAATCTAGTTAACCAGTATTACAATTTGTTAAATAACCCTCTTACAGAAAGTGAAGTTATGGAAATTTTGTCAGAACAAAGGAAGAAATTGAGGGCGTTTCTTGCCAGCTTTATAATCGTTACGTTGCGTTTATAAAAGTATGCTTCGGAACAAAGAACATTATCAACGAAATAATTTCTCACGATAGTGAAAACTATAGACATAGAGTGGAATATATAATTTATTTCAACGTAAAGCATAAACGATTTTTTGTTTGAAATGCCTGGCAATCCAGGAGTAACTTTACATACTAGACTAAAATAAGTTTTAAATGTATTATCGCTTGAGGTTGGGTTTTGTAAAAAAATATTTATCAGTAGTAGTAGAGGTTTCTATGGGCGGTTCCAGATTTAAATTGTTAATGTAATCTCAATGAAATTGTTCAAGACGTAATTTCACCTAAACGATAACATAAATATAAATCTGGGAAAAGAGAAAAATCAGTTTTTGATTTTGTTTTCTGCGAAATTTAACTTTGATAAGAGAGTAAAATTAAATGCAAACGATGACATTTTAATACATTTCGAACGAAAATACATTTAACCGTAAGTACAGATTGCATATTTGCTTCGGTAAGGATATAAATTATGATAAAAGTAGTATGTATTTGATAAAATTCTTACATAAACACGACTTAAACAAATGTCGTTTCCATTCTTAAATCGCAGCCTCAATATAAATTGAAGAGAAGTTGAAAAATGTTATAAACAATGTATAACAGACAAAACTTGACCAAATCAGACAATGAAAGGCTTTTTTGCTGACAACCTCAGTTTCTAAGGATATTTACATTTACAACAAATAACAAATTGTTGTATTTTAATGGTGTTTAGTAATTATTAGGATGTATGTAGACACGTAATATTTAGAGTTAAATGATGCAGCTCGCCAGTATGTGATAATCACCCTAAGCTGTGTATGGTGGCCTGAGGGCCGATGCTGCGACAAATGCGGCAAATGACGAAACGTCAAACCCTGCCTGCGCGTTATCAGCGATACACAAATGATTTAGTCTTCTGATTGTCCCACATGACGTTTGTCGACCAAACGTTATTTCGGCCAGTCCGCCAAACGAGTTGTCGATACGTCAATTAGTGTATACTGTCGGTCAACGCAGCTAACATGAAACCTACTTCTTTCTTCTTCAAACCTACAATGGCGGACGAGTCAATTCCGATTATAAATGTCTTATAACACTGACTTGATTAATCTACAGCAAGAGTTTTTTTGTTATTGATATCTCATTTATTTGTCTGGGAAGTGCCACTACTATTAACCGATAACCTAGATGTTAAGAACAGTAGTCTACCAGTCCAGGACGTTGTAGTTCGACATCGGCCCAGGAACAAAATTACAGCGTTGGTTTGGTTATGCACATTTAATCAAAACTTCAATCCCAGCATATTTTTGTACTTTTCTATTGTTCGTGGTATAAAGTTTATCACAAACAAAAATACGCTTTCCTTTGTATTTATTAGGTCATAATGACCATGCACTGCTATAAATGATCATTATTGATAGTTGGGGAACTGTCTATACACCGTCGTGCTTAAGTAAGGTGGTTGTCCGTAACAGACACGAATATAGGCACTCGGTACTCAGCACTGGCCGGGTGGGCGAGCAAGGTGTAAACATGGACCCATAATATTGACGTTAAAACGACTAGTCACGATGTTCTTGGTGATGTTGTGAAAATAGAAAACAACTGAGAAACTTGTGTAGCTATATTTGTCTGGTCCTTCAGATCATGGGTTGTGTATTGTTTACATTTGTTGAGCTCTGCTCATGCGCTAGATGCGTTAGTGGTGTGACATATTCCATTACTTGTACCATTGCTAAGTAGTTTCGATAAAACCTAGGCTTTTTATTATCCATATATGATATGCTTCATGGGGATTTTCCCTTTATTTATATAAGTGACACATCTTTGCAAATATCAATGTGTTTATAAGATATAAACTTATACCCTATTGCCAATAATATTTAAGAAAATATCTTGAATTTATCTTATATTTCTGTGCCTGAACAAACATAAGTTATGTCTGAAAATAATGAGACATATCCGTATGTTTTTATGATATTTCTAACGAAAAATGTCTTTCTTCCTTGAACACTATAACGAATGGTGCGTGGTTCACACCAACAAAACCATCACGCTTTTATCATTCTGACTTGATTGATTATCACGGTGTACTGCAGACAGTTTGGCAAATTCGCACTTATTTGTCTGGAATATGCAACAAACACGCCAATTTATAAATATCCTGAACAAGTGGTTAATATATCTATTTGATATGTCTCTCGCCAAGATAAAAAGGTCTAAGTTACATGTGTCTTAAAATGTATTTCAAGTCAACAGTTATCATATAAATATTCTCAAAATAAAAAAGCAGTTACTATTTAAACACAACATGACATTTGATAAACGGTTTCCTGATATGTCAATAATGTGATGGTAATTTTGTTTTGTTTTGTTAAACTAGACTGTTGACCTATCGTATTGTTTATGAGACAGATACTCCCTGCTTTAAGATTAGGTTAAAAAAAGTTGCAATTACTTGTCTATGTTTGAAAAAGATATAAGCACATACGATATTCAATAAAGTAATATCCAAGGAACTATTGTTTTAAAGGTTTAACCTTTGATTGAAAAAAGTACACTAACTGGACAGGCTGTACACCATTAAATGTCGTCAAAAACGTCCTTCACGCTCGCTAAAAGTCGACACATGATTAGAAGAGAGAACAATGTACAATACAATATCCATCGTATTTGCTTTGATACATGTCATGGCTTCATGTGGAGTACTTAAATTCCATTCAGGAAGAGAAGTTTCGGAAAAGTTTGTTAGCAATTCAGAGAAAACATTGTCTAAAAACCTGGGTGTTTTACACGTGTAAGGAATTCTTTGTTGTAAACCAAAACTATTTCTTCTTACAACAGGTAGCAAAAAATAAATATAATAATATAGGTTTATTTTCCCTTTGTTATTATTGATACAAATAAATTTTTAATGAAAAAAATAAATAAATAAATATAATGAAAAATGCGTTTTAAACAGTATATTAACCTAACATATCATTTAAACCCACATATCTTATATATCTCCTCATATAATGTATGTCCATAAATGTGGTAACAGTTCAAACATGATCGCCTTTTAAGTGTTTCTTTCTAAGCTAATTTTTGCTTTTTTATAGGACTAGAAATCCTAGAATTTATTGTAATATGTTCTGAAAGTATTAAAAAAAATCCGCACACCAGGTTTATATTATCTACAATAAAATAAATTTTAAGTATCCGTAGACAATATACCACCTGAATTGTTTCGTGATATAGCACTGTTGCAAAAGTTCCCTTTGGTGTCACCTTTCAACATTCAGCATAGAACATGCAAACACATACACTATAATGAATAACATAGACCACATCTTAATACCAAAAAATCATGATTAGCTTCTTGACCATTAAAACTAGTTGATCTGACAATCGAAGACTGCTGTTTTATGTATCTTCAAACAACACCCAAGTAACTTATTGAAGTAGAAGACTAAACACCGGAGCGTGATTCGGAACATGATTTACCAGATTATGGTAAATGGTGATACGAGACATATCGTTCGTTGACAAATGTTCCATCGATACATATACACGTTTTCAGTAACCAGTCAGCTTGACTTGTAGACCTTTATATATCTGCTGGAGGGATGTACATACATGCTTAGAGTTGGAACTCACATACATGAATATACATTAACAACACATGTACACTTCGTATAAACATTGTGTCTACATGGTTTTTATGTAATTGACGCATCAGTATGCTAAATATTAAAAAAAGTTATTACATATGTAAAAGTAGCCACAATTTGGTAATATACATGGAGAACAGTAAGATTATTCATTAATGCTAAAGAGTTTTTATGATTTTTCAAAATGTGCTAAAACAGTGTCTGAATTAGTTTTGCAAACTTATGGTTGTATTAATTCAAGTATAATTCTGCAAGTTTGCACTCGGTAAATAACTAGCATTGATAAATGTAATCATTTCATTTTCTTAAGGGAAATGGCTTCTACAAAAAACAGCAAAATGCGGTTGTCGACTTAATATGAAAAAGATATTGTAATATGACTGTCCAAACACTGTTTCGCCTGATTGTTTGCCTATGAGTCGTTACCTATATATGGTAGTACTAAACAATAAACAGAATTCTGCACTATATGGGTGCAATATCAAATTGAAACAGCTCTTATAAGATAATCAATCAAGTATTGCCTATCTGCACTTGTTATAATAGGTCACTCTTTAAGGTAGCATATTTGTAATGGATGCACAGATTTTCAGCTAGGTAGAAGTTAGAAAAACTTTATTTTATTTAAATATATGCCATTTAGAAACGACCTACCACACCGCTTTTCACAGTTTTTGCTTATTTGATTTTAGAAACAAGATTGCACAATTTCATTCTATTCATATTAAAGGCAGGTTATTACGTGTAATATTGTTTCCCTTTAATTAAACTTAAGCAAATAAAGGTAACTTGCACTTTAAAAATAATTTTCTATGGTTGAAAAGTAAAATCACTATTTACATCACATTTTAATGAGAAGAATCTTTTGATAAAAATTGCAAATGTGTAACCCTCGAAGTCCATTACAAATAGACTACATTAACATAAATATATTTGTTGTTATATAACCATCGTATTAATTTAACTAGCTGTACCGAAATAAGCACCTTTCAAAATGCCAACCGACAAATAGTGTTTAAATCATCACATACATATTTAATGATTAAGACACACTATATGCAGTTTAATTTCGCGCAGCCAGTTTATTTTAATAAAAAACGTAATACAAACAGATACCTGTAGCGATATTACGAAATTAGAATTTATATCAAATATTATAATTTATACTAATACAAAACGAATGTAAATGTTTACTTTTCAAATAATGTGTGTTTCTAGGGTCATAAATAAGGTTGATTCTGTTAAGATAATTATACTTAATAACATCCTGGAACAAACGATTTAACTAAGACCGAAAAACAGTATATAACAAAAACACACATAAGTATGCAGAAACCACCCACTGAATATCAAAACCAAAGCGTTGATTACAATATAATGGCTTTTGGAATAATCTGTCAGTATCGAGGTGTTTTTAAAAAGGTTTCAAGAACTGTTTTGATTGCAAAACGTCTGCACCAATAACACAACGGGTGATGTTTTATTATCTTATCTTAATGATATTTTCGGATATCCATTCTTGTTTGGAAGTCCAAATTAGTGTAGCAATTTCGATTGTCATTCGGACAGTATGAGAGTTACAATAGAAGATATGAAATTACTGATTGGTAATAATAATGGGTGAACATATGTATGCTTATGTATATTTTTCAATGTGAATAGTAGTCTTGATTTTCAGGTATGTTTAATGCTGGGGATTAATGACTGCCAATAACAATTTATGTTCAAATCAGGACATCGGCATCCCTCCGCTCTTACCAACGGGACTTTTAGAATATGCAGATTGAACACCAACCATTTATTAGTATGACAACTTCTTGTGCGAAATGACTATATTGATAAAACATGACACGTGTATGAGTTCATCATAATTATCTTTTTTTCTTTAAGGAAGCGTTTAAGATGAACTGTCTTCAACAACGTTGGGAAATTAGCCATATAAGATTATTAATTTCCCCATTAATATAAAGCGTCCAAACACCATAAAACGTATAAAAGTTCTTCAAAATTGTATACATATTATAATATGCGTAATAGGATGTTATATTTTAATTTAATTTAGTATGCTTAAGTAAAATAGAACGCGATTTGTTTGTGTTCAAACATCATTGTCGCTACTTCATTTATTAATTACACCGTTTACAATTTCAGATCGTATTTAACCCTTTATGTTTTAATTTACTTTTCTTTGTTCAGCAAAACAAATATATAAACAAACGATAAATAGTTAATTTGACCCGAAGCATTATCGTTAAAAATTAAACGATTCCATTAGCCTCGTTGACATAGGGCAGTAAGACAATGGCGATTGTATTGTAATCATGCCGTATATAATCCCTTGGCAAATACAATTTCATGGCATGGGGTTGTTTAAGACCGAGTGCAAATATTTGGAAGAACGATAAAACAATAAAGCATGTCTGAGACACAGCGACATAAAGTACAAAAGTGATTCCGCTTTTTTCTTAGATATTACACAAAGAAATAGGTGAAGCAAACTAAAGCACAGCTTTTCAACACTATATTTAAAAAACCTGAACGAATACGCCTTTGTTTTTGCACGTTTGCTTATATTAAGAGCTGCTATAATTTGATATTGCACACAGTTGTCTGGGACGTTATGCCATTTTCCAAATTGTTGTTATAGACATTATGTTTTGATTCAGGCCATCAGGCATAACTGATTTTTGACAATTACTAAGTAACACATGAAGAGTGAATACTTTTTTGTAGGAGTGACCTTACCAGACACCACGTGTTCATTATTTAAAGCAATAAACAATATTAATTAGTGCATGGTAATAATCATACAAACACAAAGGTTTCACGATAAATATATAACAGATAACAGTGGTATGTTGTGTACATGCACTTATATAATTAAATAATGATAATAAATGGATTGGCACGTCAGATGCAACAAAGAAAGGTTTACACTAAATAGCCAGTATTGTGTTTGTTCGGTTTAGCATCGAATGACACAATATGTCATGTCCAGTGCTTGCATACTACGGTCACTTCATAGCGGACAGACCATAGCCATAATATTTATTATATGGGTATATTTACACCTCTATTTCCATTGCTTCAATATCCTTTACCGGACGAATGAAGTTTATTCCTCGATGAACATCGTAAGCCTCATCACCGCGCAAAGGTACGGAAAACACTAATGACGTCAGGAATTCCCCGTTATTTTTAGAATGTTGCTATTTTAAGATTTATTCTACAAGATGTAAGGCTATTCTTATAGCCTCCACAAATAAATTTCGTATTTCTAAAAACAGACGTCGACTTTCATTGATTACTAGTTGTTACTCAGTGTATGTACAGTTTGATAAAAATACGTTTACTTAAAAGTATTTAACCGTTTAAAAAGGGGCACAACCGTCACAAAACAAGCAAGTTTTAATGGTAAGTGTCGCACTGTGACGTCATACTACTTCTACCGGAAGTAAACAAGATGCAGCTGTTTTGACAGATTCTCAAGACGTTTCTCAGACTTTGTTAAAGGAAATAAGTACAATATTGGGTATAAGTGATAAAAAGTCTTAATGTAAGTAGAGATGAATTCTTAAATACAGTTAAAACGTAATTGTAACGTCGACATAACATAATGCAATGGAGTTTTACTCATTTTAAATCGATGGGGCCTCATGTCATGAGGCATTGAACCATATCGGCGAAAATAAAATATTGATTGTCCTAGCATGGTTGTATTCTTAAACATGTTGTTGTTAAAATATTACCATGCGCACATCATTCATCACTGTTTATTCTATCCAATTTCAAATATTGGACTTGGATTTTGCTATTCAATATTTAAAGGTAAGTTTTTGTTTATTTTTAACATTTTTGGGGAGAAAATTGGAAGAGCGTAAATAGTTTGGTTAAACACAGCTGTGCTTTTTTGGGTATTTAAGAACGGTTTGGTTTCTTCGTAGTTCATACTAAGAAAAACTTTAATCGTGTTAGAATGTTGTACTGTATTTAGCATATTAGATATGTTTACAATATGACATAAAACTGTTACGAAATATAAAATTAGAACTATATTCTGTGTCGTAGTATGATTATTTTGCTTTGCGTGAATCGGCGGACCAGTTCATCTGCGAAAAGAAACAGGAAAAAAGGTTCTGAAATGAAATATTGAAAATATTTAAATACAGATATTTACATATATTTCAGAAAAAAAGTGATAAAATGAGGTGTAAATATAAGTAATAAATTTCGTGTTATGCTTCGGACTCCACACACTTTAACAAGCCCTAATGACGTTCATCACTCGATGAACTTATCAAACACAAAATGTATTCCTTAAATTAACGGAAAATAACATAAATTACCGACACGAAATACCTACATATATACTGGTACGTCAAGATGGAAATGCGCACTGTATTGATGAAATTATCAAATATATGCACATGTCAGCAATTATTTAAATTATGTTTCAATTAAACTGATGAAAGTTTGTTATCGTATACACATGATATATCTAAAATAGCAAATTGAATCCTCATCGCAATGATGACATATGTAAAGATATATGGGAGTTCGATGTAACTATTTAACACTTTCAATAGAAGTTAGATCCTAGGATGATAAGTTGATCTTCGTGTATTTGTATAGCTGAGTGACGAACACCACATGTCATCTAACGAGCTTACATGGTACATATACACATGCATGTGTAACTCAGTTCAATGGAAGTATGGTTCTCTGTAGATTTATGGTTGCAAAGAAGAAGGTAAATAAATCAACTCGCAATATTTAGATCATGCATCTTTTATGTTTGAAACTCAGTAAGCCTTATACCGTAATACATACTGGTAAAAGAGTTTACAGTTAAGCATGGTGGTCGAACAATCTGTCTCAAGTCAAAAACCATTCTAGACAATAATAGGAGATACATATTAAAAGCAGGCGCGTGATCCTGAAAATGAATACATGATTATGGAAACCGCTGATACAAGATATGTCTCTTGTGGAAAGTGTTTTGTAAGAGAATCTTATCTCGGGTTCGCCCGTCATGAAGACATTTCTTTAGTATTCATGTATACATATGTTTAGCGTTTGAAAGTATGAACCACGAGTACACATTAACTACACAATGTTTTCTATACATGTTCAAGACACATCAGTCTTCTGAAACTAAACAAAGGTAATAACATATAATATGTATCTCTAGCTGGCGTTTTGTCACAAACATTTTTTAAATGTTTAAATTGCACGAGAAAACAGCAGCCTCGGTTTTATTGAAGCTGTTCACATTACTACAGTACTACGGATATTTGAAATCATTACCCTTTTTACATGCCGTTTTGTAATCTTTGGAGACACATAAGTCGCATAATTTACATTTTATTTAAGCAACATCAATCGACAGGTAGTGCAATACAAACATACATTCCTCATTTTTAATTGCCATCACATTTAGTGAATACAAAAAAATAATGCGAGTGTACTTTAAAACGAGTGTTACAACTTGTTTTAATTAAATAATAACTAATAACATATTTCATGAACCTGTGAACATTTTGTGTTACATAAAAACGGTTTGCTTTAAATAAAAGTAACAAAATGTGTCATATCAGGATTACTGTTTGTTAACAGCTCTAGTACTATTAGTTTAGGGCTGGGACGATACAGTCACTATCGGTACACTATCGATACAGAAATCAACCGATACGTATCGATACGGCAATCATGCTGTACCGATACAGATGACAGTGACATCCGCAAAACATTTGTTATTGACTCATCTGAAAGTATAATTTCACACTTGACTTTCATATATTTTAGCAAAATACTTAAGCCTTTTGAGTTTGATCATAATTACGTTGAACTAATACTTTGTGAATAAAACTATGGTACAAACTACACAGGTGATCACTTCGCTTTAGCACTAGTTTGTTGGTTTCACTGTATATATCAACCCAAAACATTCACCTTTGAAATCTAAAATTCTTCATAAACATGTGTATCGTATTGAATACGTATCGTATCGGCAAGGTCCGTATCGAATACGTAACGTATCGGCTGCTGACCGTATCGTCCCAGTCCTATATTAGTTGGTTACTCCATTTTTGGCAAACCGAATTGTATTTTTCGGCGGTACACACAGGTAATTAATCGTTAATTGCGATGCAATTATAGACTTATTATGTCGAAATACATGTTTAACGAATTAAGCAGATTTTACTTGAAAATAATGTTGGACCTTTTTAAAATGTCCCGTATTTAAACGGAAAAAAACTATAATGTAACTTAATATTAAATAATATTGATTTAGTTGCCTTACAACATCATTTTCCCGTATACAAGTATGGCTGTGTAAAAAATGTTTACGCAAATTAATAACTTTGACACTCTATAACATAAAATATTCAGATTAAATTCGTTTTCATTATTCTTCCGGATAACTTCCATTTTACTTAGATGTTATATGTTATTATAATAATTAATTTCCATCAAATAAGGACGTGTTAACCCTGTATCCTGTTTTTATAACAGTTTATAAATCAAAACGAGGATTTCAAAAGAACGTCATATTTCATGAGAAGTGCTAGGAGTTCATTTGTCTGGTAGACGCCATTACATTGCCATGTTTCTATCACGTATATTGTATTTAACGCCAAAATAATGTGTTAACATGAATGTATTTATATTTTAAGTACCTACTTTTATACTAATGCGAATCGCAGTTTAGTGTTCACAGTTTGTAACATTTATGCATTAACCTACTGACATGAACAACCTAACCTATGGAAGAGAACAGGTGTGTAATACCAGAAGCATCTGGATGCACACAGCATAACGTATTGAAACAAAATTATTAATTACAACTTGACAGATTTTGAAATAAGCTGTCAACAAGAAATATAATTTGAAAATATTACAAAGCTATTATAATTGCAAAATGACTGCAACAATACCATTGCAGTTGATGTGTTTTATTATCTTATCATAATTATATTGTCATGCATGCTTATATTAAAAACATCATAATGGGGTATTACTTATTTTCGCGCTTGTTTTATTTTCGCGTATTTCGCGCTATGGCCCATGCGCGAATTTAAGACCGCGCGAAAGGTAAGACTAAACGTCATATTTTTCAAGTATATTACAATTATACTGAAAAGGCGCGGACCGTGACATGGGGGGGGGGTAATGTATACAGCCAATGCAGCGATCGTTTACCGGTGTTGTTAATATTTTAAAGGCGTGAACTAGCATCTTTTCACAACTTCCATTTTAAATATTGTTATTTAACATTTATATTTCACGATCGCTGTGAGTATTTTTCAGAATCGCCTTAATACAGACACGACGAATAGTATGCAGGCTATTTAACGTAATCATGTATAACTAGGTACCGAATATTTACAGACCACTACGTGTTCCTTCTTTTTATTTCAGATACCAAGGGCTGCAACATCTTCCCTGAATGTGATCCAATATTTTAGGACTAAAACTACGGTGTTCAACAGAGAGGGCTTCAACCGCATTTTTTTTAGTGGATACGTTTATAAGATTGTTGGATATCGCTAACTGACACGTTGTTATAATCCGCAGTCATGGGGACCGTCCAAGGACAATAGATACTAGTGCTAGTAAAACAACCCGCTAATTGACACGTTGTTGTTATAACAATACGACAAACAATATATCGTTATTGGTTTTATGACAAAACAGTAGCCGAATGACCCTAATCCGCAGTAAGGGGACCGTCCAAGGACCTGTAAACGGAAGTGTCAATTAGCCAATTATCATTTTATTGGGGGCCGATCGATCAATTAACCTTGTCCAAAAGTGCTGTCATCTCGATTGCAGCTTGTCTAAATGTCGCGCTCCAGCGCATGCGCGAATTTAAGACCGCGCGGAATGGTCTCTTGTCGGCTTTCCGCGAAATTTAGACAGCGCGAAAATAAATAATACCACAGTATATAAACACATCTGCCAAATTTTGAAAATCAACAAATCCTTAACATGGATCCACAACAGGATAGAAAGATCTGTACCGGCACAGGTTTCGCTGGTGATGGTGTTGGTGCCATTGATGCGGAGACGGAACACACTGTGACTGCGTGACGATCGCTCGTTACACTGGGTCTCCCCCACGGCGCGGTTCTTGGAGGCCGTCTTCAACAGCCCTTCAATCTGACACACAACCAGGGTATTAACATTACAAGAGCAGTCACAGGACAACATGCTTTACTATCTGTTGTGTTGTCACTGACCCTAGATACTAATGCTGAATAGATACTCATAATGAATATGTATTAAGTGCAATTAATAAATGACATATTGCATTTTATAAAACTATTTAACAAGAATAAACGTAAAACTAAGGCATAATTGGGTCAAAATTTACATCCGAGTTATGAAACTTGGAAGGTGTCCTTATATAATGAAACAGACCAAGTGTTTGAAATAATAAACTACAGCTTTGTCAAATAAAATGTAACAAATAATACCCTCAGTACATGTGTGAGTATGACTCAAAGTTAAAGGGCACATTACTTGGGTTGTGATGACCACTGGGCATTAGAATGTGTGTCTCCATTATACAGTTGATTTTGATTACATGTGTGAAATTTCATTCTTATCGCAAGCGAAATGTGGAAGAAGTTTGCAATATGGTTAAATGCATATCAAACTATGAGGGTTTTTTATGGATGTTGATGCTTAACAAGTGTATAACGTTTAAATTCAATGGCATAAGTATGTATGAGATATGACATGGCAAGAAACCTCTTTAACAAGATTTTTTACATAAAAAAGGGGGATAACTTGATTAAGATGCATACATGTCCGAGTGATTAAACTTGATATGTGCCGTAACTATTGATGCTTAACAAATGTAAGTTACAATGCCGTGTCACTGAAACTTTTAGAGAATAGAAAGGGTGACCAAGAGAGCGCTACCTATTCTTTGAATAGTCAAGCTAAAACTGAAAGTACACTAATATCCAAATTTCCTTTAAGCGCTTTCACATGTTTAAATAGAAGATCAGTTACCTGGGCTTCTGATGTGACGTTGACGGTGGTGAGGTTGGTGACTGTGACGTCGTTGCCAGCGCCCCCTGTCAGCTTGATCTCGTGTTTCACATCCGGGGCGTGGCTCCCCAGCAGGTCTCTGATCGTCTCATTGTAGATCTCGAGGAACATCGCCTCAAACTGGTACTGAACACACAACAGTCACAAACTAATAGCTCTTCCTTAACAATACAGCAGTTTAATATGTTAAACAATCCCAGAGGGGTTTTGTTGCTCACCAGAACCTGGCAAACATTTGGTTTCAAGACTAAAATGGGACAATGCCATGGATATTTCGACCCCATGTGAATTTCAGATGAAAGGATTTTTTTATTATCTTTATTTTTATGTCTATGAGATGTTCCGTGGTTTAAAAAATCTTGACATGGCTTTTGTGGCCATGCCATTCTTATGCAAAGCTAGCTAGAACCATATGAAGAACGTTGGTAGCGAACCATCTTAGTATAATTTCTGTGAAGGGTTTCATCAAGTTTGTTTTAGTAAAAATATTGACACACTGCAACGGACAAAGGACAGTCACAACAGCCTATCAAGATGAATAGCTAACAAGAGGGCCCAAAGGGCCCTAGGTCGCTCACCTGAGGAAAAGGTCAAGGGTCAAGGTGATGCCATTTACAGAGGACCACTAATGTTGTCCACCAAATATTGGTAGAGGACCTCTAGATGATGCTATATACCAAATATGAAAGCTCTGGGCCTTGTAGTTTCAGACAAGATTTTTGAAAATTGCAATT
>Ga0224511_10001667_pt1 | contig 13841 bp, 11 predicted proteins | sample SF_May12_sed_USG_2_FD_169988 | JGI IMG/M metagenome (GOLD analysis project Ga0224511, IMG submission 169988) | Sediment microbial communities from San Francisco Bay, California, United States - SF_May12_sed_USGS_8_1 | ecosystem: Environmental > Aquatic > Marine > Sediment | place: USA...
GTTGGGCAGGCAATATCTTCCCCTTCGGCACACGCAGCTTGAGTTATCTCTGTCTGATTGCTCGCATGGAATTCTGTTTGGTATATGTTGTGAAGCGTCTTTTTACTGAATCTAGGTTTTACAAAATAGTGAATGTGTTTGGTAAAAAAACAATTGTAAGTGGCATTTGTCGAGTTCATTGTTAAAATGCAATCTTAATTAAAGGAAAAGTTAATGTTATTGTGCAATTAACTTTTAACAAAGTGGAAAAGATGCATCCTTTAACTTGCAAATCACAACAATAGCACACAGCCATTATGATTAGTCACAAACAATATGGACTTCAAATCCATTCTATCTAATGGGATACCGATGCACGCACATCAATATTTGTAATCGGTTTTATTAAATGAAAAGAAAACACGAATATTTATGTAAATAAACTATATATCACATTTGTCTCTATGTGCGATTAATATGTTTTGAATGAAACATAACGTTTTATAAAATACTATTAGTGAACTTCGTTGCGGAAGTAATGGTACAAGACTGAATCGTGCGCTTAAACCCGTCAACGCTCATATTTGTTGATAATATATTCGTTAAGCTGTTTGCATCGACTTTTATTTTTCTTGTTGTTGCATCCGAATATAGAACGGAAGTTTATTTATAACAGTAGTTCAAAGCATTGCGCTCCATCTTCATAAGGCACGTTCATTGTGATTTCAATAGTCATTCTCCATTTTTTCAGGAAATAGTATTGCTATGTCTTGTTTATAAAGGGAAGATATTAAATTAAACAGGCCTAAACAGCCTATTTTGATATTGGTTTGGTTGTTAAATGCATCGTTGTTGAAAATATAGTAGATGTCATTATCAATATATAAGAGCGAGTTCACAATGCTTGGCACAAAAATGTAACATCAGCACTTAACACAACATTCTTCAAAACAAGTGGATTATAACTTTATTTTGTGTATGCACACCTAGGTTCAACAACAAACTTACATAAATTAATAATATTCATCTGTTGTAAATTGTTAAAGAACATTCTGGTATCTCTTTTTGATGAAATAGCCCAAAAAACTGGAATTTTATTCCAAAACAATAATTTACTCCATGACGCAAGTGTCTTTATAACCATATATTTAAAATTTAAATGACTTGTTTCCAAGTATGTGTGACACTAGGCTTACATCTGTTACAATTTCGTTATTGATCAATGTTTAATTCTGTAGTATTGAGGAATTGAATGTGGTAATTTACTTTAAGTTTTCTACCACATTTTTTCCACGTGTGTCTGTCAAATTTTTCACGGATGGACATACTGTGGGACGGAAATGGTTAACTGGTTGTGGTGACTCGGCCAGTTGGTTTTATTTCATGGGAGTCTGTATTCTTATTACCTGTAATTTGGTCTTAGTCGCAATGATAACAACATTCCTTTAGCTTTACTATGTTAAGAGGAACTGGTTATGTGTACGGACAAACATTGTGGGACCGAAAATCAATACCAAATATAAAAAACCACAACAACAAATTTCCAACTTTCAATGACATCTGTTACTTCTTTTTACACCTTTTTCAATCAACCAGCTAGTATTTCAGCGACATTGAACATTTGTTTCATGTAATTTTATCGGCTACATGAAAGATAGCCAAAGTGTGGGGTACAATTTGCATCCTTTGTGCATTTGGTTTATTAAAGAAAACTGTCTGATCAAGCTGTCATAGCTTTAAATGGTCACCATGTCATACACCGTCAGCAACAATATGGAAACTGTAGATATGATGTTCTATATATCCAAGAGAAGAACACATACTTTCTTTCCAGCTACATTTACACCATTTCAAAGATGTTACATTTTTGGCTAAAAAGTGGTATATTTTGGAAGATAAATGCTCCCAGCGAGACTTTTTAACATAGCGGACCCTTCATTTTGTCTTTACAGATTTCTTGGAGTAAGAGCAATTTAACAAGGTCATGAACTTCCCTTTAAAATATTTTGTTTTTGTGAGAAGGTAGGATTAAAGGTCAGGTGTTTTGGTGCCGAGTATTGTGAACACGCTCATAAACAAAGCTGGTCGGTTTTAACCCTATTATTTATAAAACAATGTTATGTTAATACTAATATTATTGATGATCACTGATGTAAAAATGTTATAATGGTACCATGTTGGAATGAATACAAGCCAAATAGTAAGACGGAGGTTAACGTAATTCAGTGTTGCTTTTGACGTATGTTACATTTAGGTGTCATGTGAAACAATCCAGGCAATTCTAGACGACGTTACGTAATAAACCGAGTTATTCAGAAGGAATTGCGTTTATATACTACATCAGAAACAAATAAGTTTTTCATAGGAATTGGCATGTGAATATACAAGCTTCGTGCTTATATTGAACAATTGAACATGTTATCTAGATCTAACGTTCAACTAATGCTTGATTAATCGTTCCTCAATTAAGGATCATCTATCGTAAGCTTTGTTTCTTTCTTTGCTGTTCCTGTGAAGTGTTGTGTTGTCCCGCGTAGTTATTGCTGCTGATTTTGTTATTATGTGAAATGTCTCTTACGTGTGTAGGTCATTTTGAGACAGCGCACTGAAATTTGACTCCGTCATTTTGGATATGTGTATGACCAAACCGATGTTAAATACGTCTCAGTAAAAAAGATATCATAACTAAAATTGTAGTTTTCCATTATATTATAATATGGGTAAATATGAAGGTACGTCTATCAAATTAAAACATATGTATCTGTAAATCGAAATTAAATGAAATTAAATTTAATGTTAACTTAATATTCTTGAACATAATGCCCACAAAACAAACTTATAATTGGTGTTTGCAATAATAATAAATGATGCATACTGTTCAGATCGGCTGATTATTACTGATAATCTGAAATCCAGAAGGGTCCCTTAAACTACTGATGGTGCCTTTTATGAGTCATTTCTCATCACTTCATTTGGAACGATGTCGCTACAACCGTGATATTAAAATGACACTTTAACTCATTATAAATGTGTAGGTATATTTGTATATTTTTGTTATTTGTGTTATTAATTGTGTCACATGTTTAGAGGAATATGCATTTGAAGGTAAGGCCGTTTCATTAAATATTGTATTTTGTTGTATAGTTTTGGTTCCCCTTTGACAACATGGCCATATCTATTCAATTCCTGTTTTTATGTTTTTGATTGAAAGATATGTCCACAGAGTCGTTGATTTTCCTTGTTAGTATATGGTATCGATCATGACTGTCATTTCTTTAGGTCAGATGTTCTAGTCCATCGGGTGTAGTAATAACAGATACTATACACACGTATTTGGCTCCATGATTTACCCCTTATATCTGACTAGTGTAAGGAAGTCACTTGCCCGTCGAAAGTATTTGGCACTGGATATTGTACAAGAGCTACATGTAGTTAGGTATAATTACCGTGAATATATTAACCAGTATAGACAATGGTGAATTATAGTAAAACAAATACATACTGAACAGTCAGAAAATGTTGTCAGAATTTCCCAGAAAATCACCAGGTTGCATGATTCGGCACATGAAGACAAGAGAAAGCCAGCTGTGTATTGTTTACTTTGACCTTTGAATATTGGTTGCAAAATAATTTTAAAATCGTTTGGACATATATCACAGAAGCTAGCTAAAATAAGGAATTGTAAATTAAAAAATAGCGAGTACAACTTCCAAATTATAAAAAAATGCGTTTTAAGAAATATAATCTTGTCTAATTTAATTTATTCTGATGTTAAATGTTTATCTTGCTTAAATGTAGAAGAGTTACTTTACTTAGACTGAAATGTTCGTGAGTTTTGTTGTTGTTTTTGTTGTTGTTGTTGTTTTGTTGTTGTTGTTGTATGCATACCTAGATCAGAAAGCTGTTATAATTTATAAATGTTACATTAACAATAGTTCGTCTACTACACATACTATGTGGTAGCATGCGATCTTACAAGCAGTATTTTGTAGTGCAACATTAACTTCCGAAAACGATTTCATTCGACGTTTTACAGTAAAGATGTCCGGATATATTTAATACTTTGTTTATACAAATACCTATATTAAGATTTGATAAAACTGGTGATATCGGAAGCCTTAACTTTGTGCATGCTTTAAATGATCGCCTCGCCATGGCTCACACACAGCATTGCTGGTGACTGCACAGCGCGCACCTTGGCGACGTGCTTTGGTTTAAATGAAACGCCGAAGCAGACTTACAGTTTCCTTGTTATCGATTGTGTTGAATGAAAACTAAATTATCAGATTGTCGTTTTTTAAACTGAAGCCACCCGCGAGTTCTAAGCCGCCAACGTAAATATTATTACGGAAGCCATAATGTAAAGCAGCCTGTCCTTTCATGGCAGATTTATAGTGTTATCAGCATTTTATCTCGTTATTACGGGAACCAGACTTTAAATGCATATCCGGAACTTGAAGGGACCTTTCTATGCATCTTAGTATATTATTGGGTTAGGTTTTATCAGATTGTCATTTAGGGATGGTTGAATATGTTATCCGTGAATGAAAAAGGACGGCATGGTGGACGTGTGTTGACCATGGCAATCAACTTGAAATGCATATACATGTAATATGTTTTAACGTATTCCATTTATGACACAGAAACTCCTTCTGCTTGTGTTATTTGATCGTTGTGTTTTCTACATGTTGAAAGGACTATACATTCGAAGATAAGATATCTTCATTGAATACTGTTTTCCTTCGTGTATTATTGTCCCAGTTTGAGCTGTCTACATTATATACATATAATTGTCTCAATGAATTAAACTTTACATATGACAGCATTCAGACCTTTCTAGGTCGAAAAAGGTACATGTACTGGCTATTCTAGGAACGCTGATCAAGTAGATTGGCATTTCGTTTGTTTACCAGTATAGCCAAACAGTATAGTCAAACAAACACCTACTAAACAGACAGAGAATATTGCCAAAAACCATTCAGAGATACACCCCTTGGCATGATGTTATAACGAAGCCAGGACAAACCCAACTTAAATTGTTCTCTATCTTTTAAACATTGATTGCAAAAGTAAGGCAAATTCGCAGGGAAATAATATTTTAAATTAGGAAGTATGGTATAGAATAACGCTGAATAAGGTCCAGTCACGCATACCTCTTAGCCTTAATCACGTACACAAAGTTGAAAATCTGATAGACGTGGTCGTTAGTGGTAAAATGTTTGGTCAATTTAGGCTTGGTTGTGCTTAGTACGTGGTCTGGCTGTCGGCGACTGTTCCGCCGCTGAAACGCCGCCTAATGCACGGCAAACCACTTCCAGCTACGTCTAAGAATACAAAATATGTTCGCGCATGTTAAAACGCGGGAAAGAAGCTGCTAGCCGCGGCCTAATCGCGTCTTTAGTACTTTTGTTCACGTTTATCACTGACGTATAACGGGAACTACACTGCTATAGCACTGCCCAATGACGGCGCGGCATCGTCGGAAGCACAGCATTCCACGTATAAAAGCGGTCTTTACAGTTGCCAATCCCGATCTTCTGCAGTCCCAAAACCCAACGCATGTTCGCTTTTAAATCATGGCCAGGAAGTAGGGTTCCTCAACAAAGAAGATGCCAGCGAATACAATGAAGCCCAGTGCCCCCAGCTGAGGACGAGTCTTTTTAAGATTCACTGGTCCAGGTGACAGTCCAGGTCCAAGGCGAAGTCCATGCTCCTCCTGCTGGTGCCGCATGTTTAGACCCTGCCTTCAGGGTTATGCTAGTTTTTTCTGCACTTGGAGAAGCTGAGGCTGCTATTGATATTCAGTATATGTTATTTTATTCAACCCCTGCTGTCACTACCCATGCTGACACCCCTGCTGCTGCCCCTGTGGCGCCAATGAAGTTTGGAGAAGTAATCCTCAGCCCTTGAGAAGGGAGAAACACTCCTTGTGGAGAAAATGAGGTCATCTACTTCTCCCCCAAGCTGCCCTGGTCAAAGAGGAAGTAACAGAGCTCGTAGCAATGGCAAGGGTAGGCTGCCTGCAAAGTCCCCAGAAGGGCTAGAGCCATGACGCTACTATAGAGAAGGACGTTATCAGGTGGATGAATGTCAACTGCTACATCTGGATGCGAAGCAAGATCTACAAGCAGTAGAGGGTGGCATGGGAATTGAAGGCCCAAGAGCTGGGATCAATGTGGATCACCTAGAACTAAGCCCCGTCTCAGAGCTCCTCGCAATCCACTCACGTACATGTATCCAGAGGTTCTCTACTGCCCTCCTTCTTTATTAGTACATAACGGCATTGCATGGTCACCCCTTGACACATACAATGCAAGTGCCAAAGTCTCAGAAAATTGCGGTATTGATGTGCCGCAAAACGGAAGTGATACAGAAGTGATTAGTAAATGAAATCGCATTGAGCACCTGTGCGAAACGTCGTTTAAACGTGTTGAGTTTGTGCTATGTACTATGTACCCTAACATCTTACTTTGTCTTATTTAGTTTAAATCACTGCCAGAACACGTACTTTTACGTGTGTTTTACGTGTTTTGCACGTCTTTTCCACGTGTGTCGTTGCTGTCTGCGGGATCAATTTTTGAGCAGTTAAAACACTTTTCGTCGTTCGGAATCCTTCCCGCGCCCTTCACGTCTAACAAATGACCTTAGCTCGTCTAGAACTCGACATCAACGCTCGTTTGCTTCAAAGGAGACCCCATTTTGCCGTGATTAAGCCTTAAACCGCTGTGTGACAGATCCATTAATCATTAACAATATGCGTCTTAATGTAAATTAAGTAATAAATAAAAATATTTTAATTTTGAATTTACTGCTTACATGTAAACCATAACAAACATGTTTGACAATGACTAGAATGTGGTTGTTTTTGTTGTTATTATTGTTGTTGTTGATGATGATGATGATGATGAGGATGATGATGATGATGATGATGATGATGATGAGGATGATGTTGTTGGTGTTGGTGTTGGTGTTGGTGTTGTATTGTTGTTGTTGTTGTTGACGGATGTAAATTCAACGTTTAGTACTTAAGATTTCGGAGAAATGTAAGACAGGGCTATCCCAAATACAGTTTAAAATAGCTGCACATCCTGCTCTGATGCAGCGGGTGATCCCGGAATCGACCATTGAAAGGATTGTGGTTTATCATTTAGAATCTCCTATTACATTTTACGTGTTAAAAGGTATCTGTTGTTTTGGATTATATCAATATAATCCAATGCATTAAATGCTAATATGATGAAGTAATGCAACACTATAAGCCCTGAAACAAAGTCTGGGATTGTTCTCCTAATTGAGGTTGTAAGACATACGTGCAAAATATTGTTTTATACAAACCAATATTACCAAATTTGTAAAACAAAATGTTTAATATAAAAAAAACATTGTTGTAAGAAAACTCATATTGTAATAATGAAATTTCTGTCGGGTAAATGGGATTTTTTATATGTTATCTATCTATTTTTGCGTCCGATATTGTGTTAGAAACCTGCCCTTTAATTGTCAAAATTGTTATAAGTTAGTTATTTATGTGCATACTAATTGATCAAACACTGATATATACACAATTATAATTTAAAATATCAAATACAATGTATAGCATTAATAGCACATACATACAATTGTCGCTAAGATAGAGATTTATTTCTGTCTGTTGATTTTGTTAAATATACTACTTTTACCATTTATTTTCCCGCCCAAATTTAACCATTATTTCACCTTTTTCCACGCGTCATTTTCCCACTGTTTATTTCCGCCACGGGCTTTTCATGCCTTCAGTCTTCATATATAAGAAATACTTCATGGGGTAATGTACAGTTCCACAACTGAAAATAATGATCATTTTCACCAGTACATGGTACCTTTTAATTCAATAAATTAGGGCCGGTAACGATTTTACCTAGCTAATACAAAGGAAAGCTTAATTCCTGTTTGCGATATACATGTACCTTATCACGCTAACAAAAACTGCATAAAAGTAAGAATATTGAAGATTTGTGAAGTTATAAACATAGTTTGTTGCTAAAGTTACGAAATGAAGTATTAAAAGTTCAAAATTGGAAACGATTTTAGCTAACCTGAGGACAATGTCCTCATGGTGAGCTTCAGTTAAGGCCCATTGTCCGTCGTCCATCGTCCGTGTGTGCGTCCGTATATCTGTCCGTCCGTCAACAATGCCTTTAAATAACTTCTCATTTTATACCACTTGACCATTTTTTTAACTTTGCGGAGATGATCCTTGCATAAAGCTTTACCAAAGTTATTCAAAGAAGTAAATTCCATGAAGAACTCATGGCAACCGCATGATTTTTTTTTTATAAAACGTTTCTGGCAAAAAAAACAAAGCATGATATAGTGGTCCTTTACAAAGAATGTACAAATTATGCGCCTAGATTCAAAAGGGAACCCGCGAGAGGGCTCATTAGCTTTATATAGAGTAGTATAGACCTAGTTATTCTTAACAAAGGCAATACAACAATTTTAGAAGAAAACAATATTGTTATTCAGTTTCCTTACACACTTACACTGACCTTTTGAATACTGATATGTGATGTGTTATGCAATCGATTTTTTATCTAGGATCATTAACATTTAGTTAATTTTAATGTAATCCACTGAGCATGTGAAGCACCGGAATCAGAGGTTATGGGTTGGATACAATACCTGCAAAACATTTCAATGTTGATTGATACTGAAGAAACACACTGAATAAAGTTGTTTCTCCCATCTGACTTATAAAAGATAGCAGTCGCTTTCAGGGTGAAAATGCTTCTCCTGGAAATGTCAAAACATAATCCTGATACTATGTATGTAGACGTACATCCATGAGATTACTATAATTTGAAATGCATTTAATGCATTTAATGAAACGAAAACACATCGAACACACACGATTTCAGTAATATATACAATCAAGTAAAGACAATATCACTCTGTTACAGGTCCCAATATTGCCCTTGGAAAGCCGGCAGGTATGCGTTCTTTACATTAGAAATCCAATCTTTTAAGCGACGACTTGAAAAGCACATGTCATCCTTAAATATATTATTTTCTATTAACACCACAAATCCGATAACCATTAACCCCGCCTCTAGTAAGGTTATAACCGCGCGACAACAATATTGCTAAACTCAAAGGCATTTAAACAAAGACGCCAATAAAGTGGTTTAGTTACCAGGAAAGATCAGTTTAACTGCAAAATCTTTAAAATCATTAAAACAGTTAAATAAACGTCCCGTTCACAAACCTGTAAGAACACCGTATAATTTGTTAATTGAGAATGTCCCACTATTTCGTAATACAACGTCAGCATATTACAACGGTTGTCTGTAATAACGATTATTACATTACACAACAAGCAACACTCCGTTGCAACGCACTTGCCAACGGGAACGGCAAAGATGCCGAATGTCATCCTATCACCTGACGGTCTCCCATCACGTTCAATAATGGACATTACAATGAAAGCCGAACGCCACATCAACAGTTTTATGACTTTGGAATTATATTAGTGTCAATATGCGACACTGGCTATTACGTGTCAAAAACGTTCAGCTTGGAATACAGTGCGTGGATAAAAGTGTTTAACAATATTTTATAGATATACGTTGTTCAATCTGTCTACATTTTCAAATTTATCCGATACTGTACTAGTCCGAATACGTATTGCATTGGACCAGGCGATCCAATTATTTTTTATCACAAACAGTTTCATTTATTTCTCAAAGTAAACGACAACATTACCAACTGAAATAACTATTTTTAGGTTGTCAAATTTGTTTTTATTACTTTTAGCAAACTATTTATCTCATGATATACATTTTTAAGCTACTGCATGGCTGAGATTTGTTATTGTTTATATAGTTTAAAGGTTATTGTCATTTATACGGGTTAAATAAAAAGGTTATGCTAAGTTGTAATCTTCAAATGCGGATTTGATATTGTTTTTTTTTTTAAACAAAAAACGTAAAATGGGTTTCAGACATTTGCAAGTGCATTCGTATTAAAGACCTTAATAACTTGGTTGCTCACCGGCATTATGATATGTTTAGTTCTGACCTTCAGGTATTCATTACCCCGGACGTAAATATGCTGCCGTTCTCAAACCTTTTCCGATAAAATATAATACACAGTAAAAGCAAACATATATAGATTCACAACAGAGCGACTACAGATTTTTTTAAGAAGAATGTAACAAATCAATCATATGTCACAAAAAATGCACTCAATACATTTGATCTCATACAGACATGTTTTACAGAGGTGTGCAGCTCGCCATATGTAACAAATGGACATGCGATACACGCTAAAGCTGAATATTTCAAGACCGGACATGAAGTGTCGTTTTCCTGTAACGAAGGTTTCTCTTCGCCTCACTTCACCACGACATGTCAAGCAACAAGAGTATGGTCACCACCACCGGTATGTACTGAAATTACGTGCACAGTCCCGCATCTTGGCAATGGACATTACACAAATGGGTTCGGCAATCTTGAGACAAATGAAATAGAACCTTACAACACGTTTGTCATTCCAGTCTGCAATGACGGTTACACGAGTTCATCAGTTATATGGCGTACATGCGGTTCAGATGGACAGTGGTCCAAACCTGACGTGTACTGCAATCCTATTACTTGTGCACGCTTACCGGATACATTTGCCCATGGATATTACGACCGTCGAGATACACAACCACCATTCCCCTACAACCATGAAATAACCGCTGTCTGCCATAGCGGTTATCACCTCACACAACTAGCACCACGGCGTTGTATCGAGCCCAACACCTGGAGTGTGCAAGATCCCGACTGCCGGCGTATCACGTGCTGGTCCCCCACCACGTTCAGTAATGGACAGTACAATGGAAGTCAACATGTTTATGATTTTGGATCTGTATTGGTACCAACATGCAACACAGACTATTACATCTCAAATAACGTTGAGAAGCGCGTATGCGAAAGACCTGATACATGGAGCGGAAGTGAACCTGTGTGTGAAATTGTTGAGTGTGAAACGCCTACCGTTCTTAATGGAAACTTCTCGTCGAGAAAGATATCCTATAAATACAGAGATACAATATCCATACAATGCGATCAGGGATATGAAATCAGAGACGGATCGGAAACACGAACTTGCCAAGCAGACGGAACATGGAGTGAAAACCCAATGCAGTGCTTCAAAATCCTCTGTAACGACACAAGCGATGTTCGACACGAAAACATAGATATCTACCCCGCACTTGCCATCGGTGAAAATGGAAGAGTTTCATACAACTCCGAGCATTTGTTCCTCTCGTCTGGTTCTACTGAAGTAATGTGTTCGACAAGCAGAAAACTCAAGTGGATCAAATCGCCAGAATTTGGTAATATATTTTTAAAAACATGTACAAAAGTGTTATTAAATCTTTGCAATGTTGAGCGTAACGAACTATTTTTATTCGTCTGAATATTATTAGATTAATATAAATATCATCATGCAAAGTATTATTGTGACTGTGGAGCACATATTTATGACAGGGTTGTTTAAATATAAACTTTAATACTGTACCTTTACACATGTTTATAGTGCACGTGTGTCCAGTTCTCAAAATTGCCGAAGGAGTCGGTGACGTCAGTAACTGCCTAACTCAAGACCGATGTAAAGTAGGAACAACTGTACGCTATATATGCGAGCCAGGCTTCGTGTCGTCCACATCGACAACGACCTGTCTGGCCGATCATACGTGGAGCAGCAAACCATCATGCATCAAAGGTTTGAACTGTTACATCCAATAACTTGTCTTGCATTCTATTCACAAATCACTGTGTACCAAACCAGCATGATAACTACCAATACATACTGTTAGACATGGTCATTTTACACTAAAGACAAATGTTAAAATGCAATTATTTTATAATTAAAACGCTACACATTGTAAATACTCAATGTTAGCCATTATTTAGGGTAATATGGTATAGTGTTATGCAAATAAAACCAGTTTGATATAATATATAATTATTGTTAGTATTCAAAATTCACTTCAAACTCAACAAGACGCACACCGTGGCAAAGTGTTAGATTGTGCTTGAAAAAAACACATTAAGCATATTGGTCAAGAGTTGAATAATTTCTTTTAGTTATAACGTGTTTTAAGGAGTACCAATACGCCATACAACAAACTGCAGCAGTTTTTTTATTGTTTATAATTTGTAAATTATGTATCGGTTTGCAGAAAAGTACGTGTCCGTGTATGCCGTGGTGGGCGGATCTATCGGTGGTGCCATGCTGCTTGTACTTGTTATTGTGGCCATAGTACTGAAACGACGAAACACTAGGTCATGCTGATATTTGATATAATGATTCTGTGTTAACATGTTGCTCTGGTAAACATATGTTCCCATACACATAGTTGAGAATTTATTGTAATTGGCTACGTTTTAAACATTGTTAAAGTCAAGTCATAGAGATCTCGTAACATACAAGAAAACAAATTAGGGCTCGCTCACTAGGTGAAATATACTATCAGTGATGACGTCGCGACACGTTTTTTGTAAGCCAACGAATAATATAACAGGATGAACTGGGCTTTCAGTTTGAATGTTAAATTGACTCTTAATTAGTTATGAAAGGTACTTTGGCGTTCATATGTTATACTATGTACAAACACAAATACGTATGTCAACTTTGTACACTTGTAGAAACTCTAGAATCTGCTTTTTAGGAGATCCCTAAAATCCACAAACCCTGAGGCTAAACTAGACATCGAACACCATACATATTCCACAGTCGACTACAGCACGATGTCTGACGTGAGAAGTGAGTATTCTCATTGCTATTACAAAATAAAGACCACGTTTACTTCCATCTTTTAATGTATTGATAAATATGTACTAAGGCACCGCCTCTTATTAACCGTACACGTTTTAAATACCGTTAATATATCAAATTTACCTTGTTTACAACATGTTTTTCTTTGAATATCTCTTCAATTTATATTATAAAAACAGACTTCGTAATTTATAAAAACTTAAATAAAAAAGTTAAACATAACAATTTTAACTTCAAATGTGAGAACTACTTTGGCGACCTTATTATCCCCAAACATTTATCCGCGAATGCGCTAAAAAGCGGGACTCAAACAAACGGATGTGAATGAGAATTTTGAACTGTGGAACCCAGCCCAAAATGACCAATATCTTTCAGCTGCATACCTGAGCAAAATTAGTCTGTTTGAGTGCCCATATAAAATGTGTACTGGTGTGTTGCCGTAATTCGACCGTTTACGGCCTACGGTCGATATTAATAAATTTTACGCTGAACTCACAGGGGGCCGCTTAGACCAACCTGCAGTGACCGTTGCCGAGATTGAGATGAGGGATACGCCGACAACACAACATACAATGACGTCCGTGCCAAATAACCCACAACCTACAATGGCGCCCATGTCAAGGAACACACAACCTACAATGGCGTCCATGTCAAAGAACACACAAGCTACAATGGTGTCCGTGCCAAAAAACACACAAGCTACAATGTCGCTCATGTCAAAGAACACACAAGCTACAATGGCGTCCATGCCAAAGAACCGACGTGGCAACATGAGTCCTTCTGGTAAACAGGGTAATTAAACGCGTTTGGCACACCGCTTTTAGACAGCTATGTTTTCAGCATATTCGGCTGTAATTACTACGATTTTACATGTATATACACATTTACGAAGAGATACAATGCATTAGTTGAATTCAATCGCCACTTCTTGATGTTAAGATTTAGTCTACTCACATATGTGTTTTTGACAATGTGACATTGCAAACATTACATAAAGATCAGTTATATCAAAAAGGCGATCGGGTAAACCAGCAGACGTGGAGAACCAATGACATCAA
>Ga0224511_10001668_pt1 | contig 13841 bp, 12 predicted proteins | sample SF_May12_sed_USG_2_FD_169988 | JGI IMG/M metagenome (GOLD analysis project Ga0224511, IMG submission 169988) | Sediment microbial communities from San Francisco Bay, California, United States - SF_May12_sed_USGS_8_1 | ecosystem: Environmental > Aquatic > Marine > Sediment | place: USA...
TGGACGAAACTTTTATATTCCACTTTTGGGGGGTCAAACGTCTGTCTGTCTGACAAAGTGAACTATAGAAGATGCTCATGACCAATCACAAACCACAAACCTCATAAAGACATAAAGAATGCCAGATACCACCACTGCCTGTTCATTCCAAATCAACATGGAACTCAGTGAGCCACTCCTGATAGCCATTCTGTCATGAAGCTAGAAGAGCAAAGAGAAGTACTTGGCAGGCCTATGCCCGAGGCTTGTTGGAGTAGTAGGAGCTAGGAATTATGCCCATTCTCACTGTCGGGCTCAGCGATCTAGCTATTGAGCTATCGTACTACTTGGTCTGACATACCCATTCAGGGGTAGTGCACAGTGAGGTATTCTGCTCTTTTTCAAAAACTCACCCAACAGCTAATGGGTACCCAACTCTTATCAGAGCTGGAAGGTGAAGGCAGTAGGGAAAAGGAGTCGCAAGATTGATGGTACAAGTTGGCTCTCTACAACCGCTTCTCCACACAGCCATTGGCTATTAACCTTTATCTTTACCTACCAAATAAACCTGAGGTTTAGAAGATCCATTGAAGTAAATTGTAAGTTCGTGAAGAGCGGAGTGCGCCCCTTACATCGAGTCAAAACTTATTACATCCTTTGCCATTTGCAGACAAAAGCTCTTTGAGTCAACTCACCGAGAAGAGATCTCAGCAGATGAGACAACGCCATTAATTGGTCAAAAAATTAATGCAGCGGCATCAACGAACAACGGTCCCTCATTTTCACTCTTGGCTGTCGTTCTCAGGCATTTTCTACCTCCAATGACTGTGGTGAGTATTATACTTGTAGCACAATGTTGTGGCGATCAAGTAGAAAAAAATTGTTTATGAAAAGTTCTCCTGCTACCTAGGTAGATGGCTGGTCTGTACCTTTAGTGACAAAAGCTCGGCTCATCCGTTTTGGGTTTGAATGAAAACTGAATTAGCGCTGTGTCTGTTGCAGGTTTTTCTTGGAAACGGGATCCTACTGGGCTCAGATTTCATTTATCCTCTTCTACAGAAGTAAGTGTGAAGGTGAATGGATGGATGGATGGATGGATGGATGGATGGATGGATGGATGGATGGATGGATGGATGGATGGATGGATGGATGGATGGGTGGATGAGTGTATGGGTGGATGGGGGGATGGGTGGATGGGTGGAAAAAGCACAGAGCTCAGCTAGTGCCATTTCGGTGTAACCATCCTTACGTAGTCATCCTGCACCTTTCAAAATACCAATCGAGAGGAATATTCGTCTTGGAGGGAAACAGCAGTAACAATAGAAAAAGAACCGATGAGTCTTATTTGACATAACATGTAGCTACATCTCAATATAGTTAGCAGATAAGCAGGGCGGTGAGATATCTTTGAATAAGCTCGTAAAAAAGTCCTTATGCTCTCCGTTGGGTCTTGAAACAAAACCCGATGTTTATTGTTCCACAGGATAAAAAAATAAGAACATAGCCAAGCGATGTAGCCTTATGCATATTCATAGAATACTATTTTTGGTTAAAAATCATCCTTTATTCTCAGTAAGTAGTATTATCTTTGACGCTCCAGTAAGGATGGAACTACAGGCTTTGTTTTGGGCACGCCTATTTTAGGTGGCCCAAAAGGCTGCCGATTGATATGAAATGGACTAATGCCACTCTGTCTGCTATGCAGATTGTGGTGTCACATGACTGAACCCGCTCTCATTCAATACACAATCTGCTTTGAGCTCAACCACATTTGGAGTGTTTCATCTTCAAAGATTAATATCAAAACGTTATATTAAGTTCTGTTTGTAGACTTATCATTGAGCATATTGAGTCCCAAGGATCAAAGGTAGCTGCACCAATTTGGCATGGATTTTGGTACTGCTTTCTGTTCCTACTCAACTGGCTGGCTGGTGCAATGTTTCACAATGTGATCGTTTTACTCACGGACAAGGTCTACTTGCGATCCATGGCCAGTCTCCAGTCTACCATCTATAAAAAGGTAAATTACATATGTATGATGATGCATTGAACTTTTGTTTTTTATTTATAGTCACAGACGAGAATTTCTGCTTTCGCACAATGTTAGCAAATTCTGGCCAACACGCGGGCCATCTAAATTAAAATAAAGGAGGGGCCTTCTTTTAGCTAACACATGAGAGTTAAGATAGCTTTATCGAAAACGCCTATTGTCATATTCGGTTGGGGGGTGCTGTGATGGTTTACTGTTACAAGCCATAAAATTTTGTCTCTTTGTATCTCAGCGGAGACCTTCTGCTGATACCAGTGTGCCCCATTGGGAAGTGGATTCTATGGGTGGGCGCATACCATAGGCCATCACTTCATCCTGATAAAATAGAGGACGTAACTCGAAACTGGTTCCTAGACAATCATAGCCATTTTGTTTCACCTCGCTCGCTAAAACGCTGCTACTCTCTCAGAAAGGGAGAGCTGAATTTTTAAGAGCCCTTGAGTGATCTTGACCCTTATTCACTGGTTGGGACCTTCATTATTTATCTGCCATAGTGACATGAAGTCTTGCTAGCATCCCCATAATATGGACCTATCATTTATTAAAACCTCAGCTTATAGGCCAGTAATAGAGCACTGGGTTCATATCCTGATCATGGCGGGGTCCCCTTGTGAGTATGAATCTTTCCTTTAATCCTACCTCGAGAACAGAAACGAGTCCCACCATGAGGTGGAGTATTGACATTGACCCACTCGAGGTGCTCCAAGAAATGCCATAACACATATCTATATAATCTGGCAGCTGCTCCATAACAGCGAAAACCTCATACAATACAAAAGCGCATGAACAAAGGTGAGGTGTCCAGTGACTGAATATCTATTTGATTTTAGGCGTTAACTATGTCCGCGGAGGTGAAACAAACCTCTACAACTGGTGAAGTAATAAACTTGATGTCCCTAGATAGTTATAGAATCTCCAATCTCTTCCAGTAAGTTGCAAGCTATTGAGATATCTTGTCACGTAATTTCTACACTATTCCTCTTCTTCGAACCCAGGGGTGTGCATTATGTAACCTAATAAGCACACTAGCTCTTTATACATAGCTTACTGAAATCACCACTGTATGGTCCTGAGAGGTTAGGGATCAGTAAACCTTAGTTATTCTTTTCCCAAGAAGGGAGCGGTGGATCTTTTACAACCTCAGAGTGATCTTGATCCTAATTATCCACTGTTTAGGACCCCCTTTAGTTTTACTGTGGTGTTCCAAAGCCACGCTAGCAATTTTGCGTGAGAGGCTTGCTAACGGCCCATGCCAGAAAGAACAACCCGTTGGCAATGAGGGTCAAACCCGCGATCCATAGATTACAGATCCAAACTTTTTACCAACTATTGAGCTATCCTGGCCCCTACTCAATTGTAATAACAGGCATGGGGTGAATAAAATATGTTATCTTTTCAGCTATGCTTGGTATGCGGTAGAGTGTCCATTAAGAATGATCATAGCGACATGGCAGCTGTATCTGCTTCTCGGTAATGCGATATTTGCTGGTGTAGCCTGTCTATTGATTGGTGTGCCGGTTGTATCCCTTCTTGGATACAAGGCTCGTCAAGTGAGAACCAAGTCATCAGAAATCCGAGACAAACGCATAAAGATAATGCACGAAATTCTCAGTGGTATCAAAGTAAGAAAAATGGAATAATATATTACCAATATATATATATAGCACCATATTGAATGGAGTTACCATGACAACAGGAGAGTTTCGACGTGTAAATAACTGTTTGTTACCCGTTACTCTGTAGCAAATTCAATCTTTCATGTTGTGCTGAATTTAGATTGGAGTTTTCTGATCATGCCAATGCAAAGATGTCAATTCGCATGTGAAATCAATGATTTCTTAGATAGAGCTAGCCTAATAATTTGATAAATGTTGTTTCTTGGTACTTCTTAAAATAAGTATTTGTATGTAGCTGACAATCAAATGGGGTGAAGTGATGGGTTAGTGGATAGTGTACTGGGCCTTAGAACAGTACCTAGCTCAATTCCCAGTTCAGGCCAAAAGCTTTGTCTTTCGCAACACCCTCATCAGTTTGGGATTCCGACGTTAAATGAAGGAGGCGCTTCCATAGAGTTACCCTCTCTATGGGAATGTGGTTGCAAGCAGAAAATCTCCTAATGATGCATATTGGGAAATACTGAGTCAATGGTCAGGATATGACAGAAGAAGCAATAAGTTTTCATATCAAGTACCACATTTCCCTTTTGAGAAGCACCCGCATGATAACAGAGATTAGCTGAGATTTGTCCTTCATTATTTTCGATAGGTTATAAAGCTCTACGCATGGGAGACATCTTTCAGCAAGAAGGTAGGAAAGATTCGAGAAGAAGAAGCATCCCTGCTGTGGAAAATCTCCATATACAGAGCTGGAACTGACATGGTATTCTCAACTGCACCGTTGGTAGTAAGTTAACTGTTATATTCATCTCATTTGGGTGAATGAACTTGTTACTGCATCTTTGGCCACTGAATACCAGCTTTAAAACTGCCATTTCAGCCTGGTTGTCGGCGAAAAAAAACCTCAATTGCGGGTGACACCGAGCTTTTATCTACTGACTACAGGTGTTGCTTGCGAATTTATTTCTAGTGGTTGACTCATTAGACACCTATGGTATTATGTTTTTCTGAATATATAAACTGTCATTTTGGCGTTGTTTCAATTACTACTAGAAAAATCCATTGCGCAGCTTGAATGGGCAGACCGAGGTTCAGGAGTTTGCTGCTTGCTGACAAACAGGGTTCAAGCCTTTAGAAAGAACACAACTATAATACTATTGCAACCCACATCCACTGATGATGATGTTTTGTTTTGTAGCTTGCCATAGTCTCTTTCGCCGTGTATGCTGTGACGCAGCCTGACCACACTCTGAAGCCTAGCATCGCTTTTGTTTCTCTCACTCTTTTCGGTTTTCTCCAAGACTCTATGAATTCCATCCCTGAGGTTATTAACAGCATGCTTATGGTGAGTGACAAAATTACACTATGTGTCGAGTCCTCTCTAATTGTTCTACATGGCCAAGTGATCCGTGTGCGTAGCGCAATGCTCTTTTTAACAGTTAATATGTTTTATAATTTGTCCCACACTTGCTCCCTGCTGTGGCTTCAGACTGTGGTATCGAATCCTTCTTGCACGCCTCTCTCACACACTCTATTGCTGAGGTGCACATGATATTCTCAGTGTCACTGAACCATGTTTTTCTCGGTATATCATGAGTCTACCTGGTCTGTTTCAAGTAGTGAAATACAGTTACAACTTCAACTTTCCAACTATACCAGCCATACCCGCACGTCCCATCCTAAGCAACTCTAACAGTGATGAGCAATGACTACTGATAAATTGGCCTGTCCATTTGCCTAATTACAAACCATTGAATGCATTGACTTTCTCATGAAATTTAGAACTGAGCCGGATAGCTCAGTGGCAGAGTGTTGGCATCGCAACCATGAGAACCTGATTTTGTATCTTGAACATGGCGGGCTCCTGGTAGTGTGAGTGATGAGCCCTTTACGTCATTCCTCACCGTAAACAAACAAAAGCATCACCGGAGCGTTGATGCGCATATACTGGTCTACCCCTGGTTCTCTATATTAGGAGAGTGTCCTCACAACCAGTTAACCGGGAACAGGGAACAGGGAACAGGGAGGGTGCCGATGTTAGTTCACTAATAGTCTTTTCTCTTCAGGTTAATGTCTCCCTAACAAGAGTCTCCAAATTTCTCACTGGTAACGATATCGATAGTCAGAATGTTATTGTGGACAAGAATTCCGGTAAGTCAAAGAAATATAACCCGCAAGGCGAGCAACATGTAGCAGGTTAACGGTGATGGGGTTTATGCCTACTAGGGAGCCAAATTGCTGAAAGAGTGATTGCAAGGCCAGTACAGCCCCCTACATGACTTCCCGCTGGAATTTATGTCTGTTTTGTGCATGGGCAGCCGCTGGCGGCGCCGAGCCAGTGTAGCTAGGGTATAAGCCACGTGACTCGGTGCGGTGACCACTAGCCACTACGGTCTGTAGAGCGCTGGCCACTAGCCGCTACGGTCTGTAGAGCGCTGGCCACTAGCCACTACGGTCTGTAGAGCGCTGGCCACTAGCCACTAGCCACTACGGTCTGTAGAGCGCTGGCCACTAGCCACAACGGTCTGTATAGCGATCTCAAGCTGATTTGGTCCTGAGTAGCTACTGGGCACATTGGGCCCAAAAACCCCAAAAGACGAGAAAAATTGAAGGATTCCTTGGAGTATTCTATGCATGTAAAGTGCTTTTAAACCAATACCCTCCATGGGCCATACTTTCAATGAATGTGACTTATACTCAACCAAAGAGTAAAATTTCCAGTTTGTTTTGAGGTGGGTGGGTTGAACTCTTCTGACTGTTCTATTTATATTTTTCAATTCTGAGACTCACTATTGTTGGTTTATTTTGATACTTGGAGTTAAAAACTCACTACCATTGGTAGGAATTCAGGACTTTGATACCTCGTCAATAATCTGTTTGTCCTACATTAAAGACTGAGAAACTGTAGGATCGCCCAGGTGATTGATGTTGGCTAACTTGTTTCTTGCACTTTCAGGTGTGTAACCACATTGTACCATTAATATGCATTCAAGCGCAAGGGTTTTATTTTATCTCACAGATGCAGCGATTAAAATAAGTGGTGGTTCTTTTTCCTGGCTGAAAGACCAGCCAAGGATTCTACATTGTATAGAAATGACGGTGAAAACTAACAGCCTGACCTCCATAGTGGGCTCTCTGGGTGCTGGAAAATCGACCCTTCTCTCAGCTATAGCTGGTGACATCTATAAACATGAAGGCCAAGTCGTGATATCTGTAAGTATTCAGTTTACTTCTGTCTAGTTTATTACTTGAAAGTCAAAAGGGTTTGTACATAAAGGGAAATGAAAGCAAAATAAATGTATAAATCAAGCCCTGTCAAAATGGTTCATAAAATAAATAAAAGATGATTGGCAACCTGCAACCAAATTAGGCAGCTAGATTAGTCTACATTCAACACCCTGGCATTCTACTACACTACCGGTCATCGACTGACTCAGTCAGTCATGGACCCACTGACTTAGCCACTGACTGTGCCAGTTGCTCAGAAGTTACTAACTTACTGTCTGACTGACTCACTGTCACTCACTCAGTCTCAAAGTCAATCTTATTCTCAATATTAGTATATCACTATCAGTCTCAGTGTCTCTTCGCCAATGATTCAATGCAAACTGAAATTAATGAACCTAGCGGGCAGGAGGTTAACTGCAAGTGTACTTTATTGAGAGAGTTGGAATTTCAAGTAGTGACCATACAATTGACAAACCTTGTGCAAATGGCAGTTCTGTACGGAGGTCGGCGGTACTGCAAGTATCGTGCAGCATGAGATGACAGCTTGGTTTGCCTTGGCGATGCATGTCCCATGAGATCCCATGTTGCTAAAATGATCATTGATCAGTGGCTCACCTTAGTGTCCTAAAAGTCATACCTAGCCGAGAGGATTCTCTGTTGATATCAGAAACATTCACGTGATCGGTTACTTCTTATTTTATAGGGGTCAGTGGCACTGGTTAGCCAGCAAGCCTGGATACAGAGTGGCACACTTCGAGATAATATCCTCTTTGGTCTTGAGTATGACAGTGAGAAATACAATGCGGTGGTGGAAGCCTGCGCTCTCATAAGTGATTTTGAAATGCTCGTCAAAGGTGATAGCACCATGATTGGAGAAAAGGTTAGTACTTCACCACCCATCTCTTTTTTTCATGTATGATGGCTCTGCTGTAATGACGGTCCTCTCAGGGCCTGAAGAACGAACATTATGGGGAGTGAGATGACCCGGTGAATGAGTGAACTCATTTTGTCATAGTATTGTAATTCATAGAGTGTGCCGAAAGCTCAACTTGCATGGCTTGGCCATGTAGCATGGGTGGGGCCCATGCTCCATGCACAATCATAGCTGTACCAGGCTGCCGTTGTTATTATAGCATGACCAGACACGGCTGTGCCAAAAGCTCACCCTGAAAGCTCTAGCATTTGAAACTGACATAGGTTGGTATAAACAACTATGTTTTCAATGTCATGTGTCACTTACAGGGGATAAACCTATCCGGAGGACAAAAACAGAGAGTTAATCTTGCAAGAGCTGTCTATAGTAATGCAGATATATATCTTCTGGATGATCCGCTTAGTGCCGTGGATGCTCATGTTGGGAAACATATCTTTGATCATGTATTAGGACCTGATGGGCTTCTACGCAACAAAACTCGCCTGCTTGTGAGTATAAATATGGCGATGTCCTCCATTGTTCTCCACGACAGAAAATTTGCCAGGAGTAATGCAGAAATTGGCCTACTGAGATTTAGACTCAATGTTTTTAACACAAGTCACAAGAAGCCTTTTATCAGAAGCTTGCATCATTGTGCCCTATAGAGAAGGTAACTCTATATGAGGGCCTCCTTTATTTAACATCGGGATCCGGAACTGACGAGGGTGTTAGGAAAGACAAAGTTTTTTGTCTGAACTTGTGGTTGAAGCCCCAGTACGCTATAATCACTAAGCTATCGCTGCACCCCACGTCCATCAGAATGAACAATTGCGCCCTAATGCTTATTGCCAATAGAATAATAACCCTATTCGCCCGGTGCTAGACGTCTCGTTTACACCATTGGTACTAAAACTTGCACCAGTGAGGGGGTACTATTTGGTCGGCAGATTATTAGCACCGGGTGAATAGGCTTAATATTGTAAAGTTTGACGACAGTCTAGTTTGCTGTAGCATAAGTCAGTTGGAGCCTTTCTAGTGACTATAGCTAGAGTTTAACATACATTGCTTTCATGTGGTCCAGCAGCAGCCATTGTATCGCGAAGAACATGCAATTTTATAGAGGATAGTGTCATAAAGATCCTTTTGGAGTTTTGGCTTGATTGCACGCTCAAACCGATAACGGAAGTCACTTCAGTCCTTTTGAACTCTGTCACCCCAGTGGTGTGTCCTTGCACGTTCACCTTGCTCCAAACCTGGTGGTAAAGACTCTCTGATTTCATCACTAGCTTGGGAAAGAACTGGCAGTATTCAAGCAATGGGCTGTGAGTGTGAACTACTTACATCCGTATAGTACAATGAAATCATTTGCGACCGCATTGTAGAAATGAATGTGCTCTGTTGTAGGTTACACACGGCATACACTGGCTACCTTTTGTTGATTATATCCATGTTATTAAAGATGGAAGGATTTCCGAGCACGGAAACTATGATGAATTGTCTGCCCTCAATGGTGATCTAGCAGAGTTTATTCGAGTTCATTCTGGTTAGTTCATTACTTCTGTTCATATTCCATTATTAATCCCTATATGAGGTCATGGAGTTTGCTCCCTGGTTAATAAGGAGATTTTGTTGGTGCTCAGAAGTGAGGAGCCAGATGCCCTTTCCACTATGATCATTGACTTTTCTGGGATTCAAACACACAATGAAGATGTTTAATTAATATAGCGTATGATACATGTATTGTAGGCTGGATTTGAACTCATAACGCATTGTGCGCGAATTGTGTATTCCAATCTTTAGCGGCTAAGTTATGACTGCTCCTTTCTCAGTTTATAAATCGTCCATAAACCATAATTATGGACTGTTGAGTTGGATAGCGAAATAGTTCAATGGCGAGAGTGCCTGGCCTAAGATCCTAGGTTCAGGTTCAAGTTATGTGAGAATGACCTTCTAGCGTGGAAAATTCCTCACCCCTACCTCTCCAACAATCCTCGGGGTCAGGAGGGCCGTTTAATATGATGGCCAAATATTCCTAACCCCTCCCTCTCCAACAAGCCTCGTGATCAGGAGGTCCATTTAATATGATGGCCAAATATTCCTAACCCCTCCCTCTCCAACAAGCCTCGGGGTCAGGAGGTCTGTTCAATATGATGGCTAAATATTCCTAACCCCTACCTCTCCAACACAAGCCTCGGGGTCAGGAGGTCCATTTAATATGATGGCCAAATGACCGAGTAGAAATTAGTGTAAAGTAAAAATAGGTGCTAATCCACTAATCCAGTAGGACGGTTGGTATGTCCACTAATCCAATAGGACCGTTGGTATGCCCACTAATGCAATAGGACCAGTGTTATGCCCACTAATCCAATAGGACGGTGCTGGTATACCCGCTCATCCAATAGGACCATTGGTGTGCCCGCCAATCCAATAGGACAGTTGGTATGCCCACTAATCCAATAGGACCGTTAGTAAATTCTCATACTGACACAAAAAGATAAATTTCAAAGAATAAAAGTCTTTGAAAAAACCCCGCAGACAAACTGTCTTTGAACCCGATCTACGCCAGTGGCGAGCACTCTAACAACTAAGCCACAGTGTCTCCCTGACACAGATGCTATTGGTAATTAGAGTTTGACCTTTAGGTGGAGATAGCAGTGGTGCCAGCTCAAGTGATGATGAGAAGACAGGGTCAGGGCAGCAACTGGCTCGCTCCATATCTAAACATGGAGACAGGAAACACGGGGTTAATAGATCGATATCTCACCAGAAAGAGGAAGACAAACCCAAGGCAGATCATCTATCCGATGATGAGTATGATGAGGAAGATGAAGAACAGGTTGCTACAGGCAAGGTGCGAATAACTTTCCAGTCGGACCAAACATAACTGACACCAGTCAAAAACTTAAAGAATTTTCTTTAGGGAACTCTTCATTGAAATCCAGGTCCTTTGTTCACAATGCCATGAGAAGTTTTGACATTATTTGCCATGTGTCCCTGACAGATGTAAGTGGGACACAGAAGTTGTCTTACTGAGTCTTTGATTCACCATTTCACAGTGTGAATCCATTTCTCCTTTGTATCTTGTCCATGGTCGCATTCATTATGCGGAGTTGTAAACTTTGTAGGTCGCTTGGAGTGCATATCTTACTTACTTCTTAGCCATGGGTAAAACAGGAGCAGCAACCATGACTTTATGTTTCTTGATTTCCAATCTGATGAGTCTTGGAACGAGGTAAACATGACTTCATGTCACCCTCTCAAATTGCTCTAAACCGCACAAAAATATCTCTGTTGGTAAGCGGAGAACTGAGAGAAATGTTAAAAGGTTGTCCGTTATTCAATGGCCGTGTGTTGGGAATTGGCTGTAAGAGTCAATTTATATCACCAATGGTGAAGTTGATGGGAGTGTCTATGCTCTTCCTCTATATGTCGTCACTTCCCCAGCTCTGAAAAGAGTCAGGTAACCATCGCCTGCTGAACAAATTTTGAAAGCTCCTGCACACAAGTCGCGCTGAATCCGGGTGGCAAGTGCTCTGACCGGTCAGTCACAGTGCCACTCAGAAAAGTGTAAGGCTATAGTTTTCTGCAGTGTTCAATCATAAAATACAGTCATGCACAGCATTGCAACACTCTATGAGGTGTTCTCCTGCCTGCCAGGTCTGGTGATGAATCGTTATTAGTTGACGTCCTACTTGATTACGATCGGCGATGATTCTAGTGACTGTACCCAATCATTTATATGTAAAAAACCATGCATGGCATTGGTAAAATAGCACACTAATGGTGTATTTGTCTTTACCAGCCTGTGGTTGAGTGTATGGACTGGAGACCCCGTGTTTTCCGAGACCCAAAATGCTACCGCCCAGCAGAAGGAACAGGCGATGTATAAGTATTTGGCAGTATACACTTCCCTAAGTGTGGTCTCAGGTACCCCATACAATATCACTTCTTTCCAAACCATAATCCCCTAATCTTCCAAACAATTAACCCCTCCCAACATCCAGCCTGTCTCCCAGATACTCTTAATTCCTACCTGCCAAACTCCCACCTCCCAAACACCCACCCCAAACCCCGAATACCCATACAACCTCCCAAACACTCAACATCCCAAACACGCACCAAACCTCCCAAAACACGTCTCCCACCACCCAAACAACCATTCAACCTCCCCAACAATCACCCCAGATCTCTAGCACCCATCCAATCTCCCCAACAATCACAAGCACGCAGTAAACCTCCCAAACCTTCCACACTGTACAGTAAATAATGTTCTTTTCTTTTATAGTCCTTGTCAGCTTAGGAGGTTTTATTATAGCTGCATACTGCTTCTACGCCGCAAGTGTGGCCTTACACAGAACACTACTTCACCGTATCCTATGCTCTAAAATGAGTTTCTTTGATGTAAAACCTCTTGGTATGATAGTCAATCGGTTCTCCAATGATATGAATGTAGTAGGTAAGTGCAGTGACTTCTCGCTAAAAGGGAAACTTTCTCGGAGCTCAGGAATGAATTAAGATAGAATGCCCTTCTGTCTTCTGTCACCATCATAAAATTTTCTGGGATTCGAGCAGATGACTCACCACACGCACATTGTGTATTCTAATCACTAAGTCACAGCTGCTTCGAGTGAATTGTGGACTTGTTGTAACAAACAACTGATAAGCTATCCATGAAGAGCTGCAAGGGTTAGGGGTTTCCCCACAACAACTGAACAAGTACTAGTTTCATCTTTTCATTTACTGAAATTACTCTTCGTGGGCCTAGCGTTCGACTTGGCCATTAGTTTGTGATCAATTTTATTCAATTATTTATCAAACGCAACTCTTCTATTGGACCTACTCAGTCTCTCATATCCCACAACTCCATTCTAATTGTCTCCGATCTCTCACTCGCATGTACGCAGTATCGGATCGAGTGTCCTTTTGTGAGAGTTTGGAGTTGTGCACCCTCATAATTACACGTCCATTGTGTTTAGGGAGTTTAGTGTGAGAGCGCAAAATTCCATACACATATATGCCTTGCGCACATACGAGCTTGGTGATTTTCATCCTTTACCTTATCTGTGGGTCATGCAGGTGCAAACAGAAACTCTCCTAATAATGATGCACCCTGGATAACCCCGAGTGGAAAGACTCACTAGACCGCTTTTTGCATGCTCTTGATGCTGTTCAGGATCTAAAAGAAAACGGAAACTCTACCACCTTTGAACACTTATATGCAGGTCTTTGTTCTTATATGATGTCTTCATTTTGACAGCGTAGCTGCCGATTTAGATATTTGTCTTTTTACCAGTTACGACATGGATCACCACATGCGGGTTGGTATCAATATGGCAAGTTGGCTTCATTTACACACCTTTGAGCAAGCTGGCTTCTCCAACACGAAATGTATAATGTCAAATTTTGGCTCTTGCAAGTGAAAAAGGTCCAAGAAACTCATTCCTTGTCATCTCTAAAAGCAAACTTTGGGTTACTATACTGTAGATGGTGAGATGTCGGTGCTAAGTGATTAGAGCACTCACCACTGGTACTGGTGCTGGAAGTTTCGGGTTCAAAACACATCTCGTGTGCGGGATTTTTCACAAACTCTCTTTGTTCACCCAGCGGTACATGGATACCTGACTCTCCTCAAAGCTGAGGAAGATGGAAGTGGGGAGGAAGAGGAGTGGCGCCCCGCCTCAGTTACACCATTTCCTGTAGAATTTGACTCTTTTAGCTGCCATTTCCCCCACACGACCAATATGGACCATGGGAACAATCTTTACCATAACTTAATGTTGTAGATAATGAGCTTGGCTGGCTGGTTAGACAAACCATACAGGTCGTGTTCAGGATAGCCTCAAATATCGGCGGGATAATCTATTCAATACCACTCTTTGCTACAGTCATTGCGCCACTCGTCACCGTCTACTTTCTAATTCAAGTTAGTTTCTACGCAATATTCATTACCCCATCATACATCATACAATTGTGCTTTCATGCCCGTCAACGTAAACAGGCCCGAATCAATGTCGTTGGCGCGCGAATGCAGACGAATAACCATTATTTTCTATGA
>Ga0224511_10001669_pt1 | contig 13836 bp, 5 predicted proteins | sample SF_May12_sed_USG_2_FD_169988 | JGI IMG/M metagenome (GOLD analysis project Ga0224511, IMG submission 169988) | Sediment microbial communities from San Francisco Bay, California, United States - SF_May12_sed_USGS_8_1 | ecosystem: Environmental > Aquatic > Marine > Sediment | place: USA...
TAAGAAAAAAAATATATTAATAATATATTTTTTTTCTTAAGGATGAAGTGTAAGAAACTAATATCGACGGCGGCCATTTTGATTTGACCTTTTGAAGGTCAAGGACTCAAAGTACAGCCGTGGTAGAGCAAAAAATGGAATAAGCATACCTCAAATATGTAAATAGACATGACTACCTGCTTGTACTAAAAAATGCCGTTAGAAGTTACATTTTCCCAAAATCAAACTAGTCTAACCGGAAAGAAATCATTCAGTATTAAGGATTTGAAGTATCTACAAGTACATTTTTGTGCAAATATACTAGTATATTGCACGAATGTCTATTGATGTGGAGCAGATGAAAAACTTGTTTCCCTTGTAGATGTTGCATTTCTGGTACTAAGATAATATATCGATCACAATAATTTTTTTATACATCCATAATATAAATTGATGAGATGTTCAAATAAAGAATGTTGTAAACAATGTAGATATGTCAAGTTTAGGGGCACCATGACAAAATGGCCCGTACAAAAACTAACACACAGAAAGACACAAAAACACGTACAAAATCATGACGCATCAACATTTAGAAATCACAATAAAATTTACAATCAGACATTTTTCAGATAAGTCTTGACTTGAACGTGATCATTAAGTGAAATACATACCATGCCCTAAAAGGGCTGTAGAGTATTTACATTTTATTACAGAAATCATATTATTTGTAATCGTACACATGTTGTTCTCTCGTATTTGAGCAAACATCCTGGCCTAACTGGAGTGTTGTGCTTATATGTCGAGATCAACTTTGGATTAAACGCTACAGAAACATCGCATATAGTTGATGAAATACGTGTCAACAAAAAATGGCACATTTTAAAGCTAGTCTCAAATAAGGAGCATCATTTAACCATTACAATCTAGTGCATGGATTCTAGTACAACAATTAACATTAATCAATGGTTTCAATGCTGTACTGTAGCAATGCACCGATCCGCAAACCACCTTCATGTACTTGCTTTTTTATCCGTAGGATAATATTTATTACAAACATACTTATGTTATCTTGTGCATTTACTTTGGCAGATTGTCACTTGGCAATTATATCCCTAATACATTAGAGTACAATGGACTACATACCGATATAAATGATCAAAATTGGGAGTTGAGAAAAGGTGTATTGTCTATAATTGTTAACAATATGCATTATATGGGTACGTTTTCATTTTAAATATGTTTACAAGATGTTGTTGCCTTCTAATATAGATCCATCACCATACAATACCTAATGGTTTTACATATAAAAATCAACTGAGCCTGTTATGAGAATTAACAACTAAGTATATAAATTAGAAATTAGGAATGTAATGTTAACGTCAAGATCACGCAGATTTTTAACAAGTTAAAACAACGTACAGACAGAGCGACTACGTCAATTTGGCCATGACGTATGGTGGAGAAAGGTGAAAGTAATTAATCAGTAGCACTGTCTTCCATGCCATATATTCTTATTATCTGAGATGTGGCAGGTCAGATACATCTTATACTGATGTGCAGCTTTTTTTGGCCTCTCTAACATCACAGACAGATCGCGTCTATTACAGGGATTTAAGCATCATTTCCTGTTGGTGTAAACCATATCGATGCGTTACAGGATGTTGTGCATTAATTGTATATGCCATAAGCAAATACCGGTCCTCACATGTTTATTCTAAACAATAAGATCTGGACGATTGAAACTTTTTCTTATGTAAAAGTCTTTAAACTAGAGACGTCTAAGACTCGTAAGTGATCAAGTTGCACTATATTGAATTCTATTTGCCTGATCGTAAAACCCTTGGCTGTTTATCAAAGGGAGGCGACAATGATCCGATCATTTTAAAGCTTTCTGCGATTTGTTACAATTACCACTTCGTTTTGCGGAACATTTTATAACAGTAGCGTCGCACCAAATAATGATTTGTAAGATTCGGTAACAATTTACTATTTCCCAAAGACAATAGAAAAAAAACTAATGGGAAATATCGGTTTTAATGTTTTTAAAATTAGCGTTGATGTGAGTGTCGCCGGCTATATCCTAAGCTTCTTATGTATTGGGACAGCGAATATCTATCATTGTGAAAATATGTCGTCAGTTTTAGAACAAATGAGACGAATAGAAAAGAATGACGAGAAACGCATAACGACGCAAGTCCGCAGGGGATGTGTAAGTGTGTAGGAAGGCTTACATTCTGCCTAATCGCGAAAACATAAAATTATCAAACCTTTCTATTTCGAAATCTCATTACGAGGACGTCTTTACATGAACGTCGTGGCCACTTTACATGTATCCTGCAAGGACTCATTAAAACTAATGTTACATTCGACAAAATGCACTACGTTTTAAATTTTTACCTTTTCTTTCGTCTAATAACCACATACGTCAGTAACAAACAATGTACATTTTGACGGACAATGAACCAAACAACACCAAGTTGATATTTAAATACAAAAGTTATTGTTATATGTTACATCTCCCATAATCTTCTCAAAAGAATGTATTAAAATAGCCGTCTTAAAGTGGCGAAACGCCACGATGACATAATTATAAACGAACGTTTTGTAGCACTATTAAGTCTTCAATGTTTAAACAAGAGGGTCCAGAGGGCCCTGGGTCGCTCACCTGAGAAAAAGGTCAAAGGTCACAGTGGAGCCAATAATAGAGAACCCCAGGGGCATAATTTAAACAACTTTGGTAGAAGACCTTTTGATGATGTTATATATTAAAATATGAAAGCACTGGGCCTTGTAGTTTCAGACAAGAAGATTTTTGAAACTTTCATTTTAAAACCTATTTATTGACCCCGTGACCTACTTATGCAACCAACCGAAACAGGGACATAATTTGAACAACTTAAGTAGAGGACCTCTAGATGATGCTATATACCAAATATGAAAGCTCTAGGCCTTGTAGTTTCAGACAAGAAGATCTTTGAAAGTTTTATTCCAAAAATCTATTTATTGACCCCGTGACCTACTTATGCAACCAACTGGAACGATTTGAACAACTTTGATAGGGGACCACCCAGGGATCATTCCTGTGAAGTTTGGTCAAATTCCCATTAGTGGTTCAAGAGAAGATGTTGTTTGAAGTTTTCCTTATATAATTTATCGTAAAATTGTGACCCCCGGGGCGGGGTCAATTTTGACCCCAGGGACATAATTTTAACAACTTTGGTAGAAGACCGCTAGATAATGCTATATATTAAATATAAAAGCTCTGGGCCTTGTAGTTTCGGACAAGAAGATTTTTGAAAATTGCATTTTGAAAATCTATTTTTTGACCCCGTGACCTACTTATGCAACCAAATGGAATGGTTTGAACAACTTTGATAGGGGACCACCCAGGGATCATTCCTGTGAAGTTTGGTCAAAATCCAATAAGCGGTTTCAGAGTAGTAGAGTTCATGAATGGTAATGAAAGATAAACCGTAAAATGCGAATTAGAAATTCCTGACCATCGCGATAATTATAACCCAATCAGTTTCGTAATATCCGTGAAATCAAAATTAGAAAATAAAACAAGATACACATACATGGCCTGTATGGTGGTGGCGGCGGTGGCGGTGGCAGTAGTAGTACTACTAGTGGTAGTGGAAATTTTAATATTTACCAACATGCTGTATAATATTTTCTTGAAAGGTCAACGCTCAATTTTGTAAGTTCTTTACGATAGACCCGGTTGTATGGGACACGAGACAATTCACACTCTTGCAAAATTAGAATGTCCCAAATTGAAGCCATATTATTCCTAGCACGGCGGACCTTCTATGAATATTAAAAGCTGACTTGCCGGATATCTTTTAAATTAGACAGGAATAAATAATGCATCAATAAATGTTTAAGTGCACGTTTTCATTCATTCTTCACAGGTCAATGATGGACATTGGATAACATTTACATAAACATTCATAACAATTAATCTGTGTTTTTTTTGTCATTAATGAATCAGGCTTATCCCGAAGCACAAGCGCAGAAGCTTTGCTGTTTGTCGTAAATTAAAATCTTTGTATCAGATAAGACTGTTCTCTTGTCCATTACGCCATCAATTGACTATCTCGTGGCCAGTCGAAACTCATTTGCTTGTGTAACGGCTTCTGTTTTGCAAGATATGAATGCAAACAAATTGCAGCTGACGAACTTAATTCGTCTAAAAATTATCTGTATGACACCAAGGGAAGTATTTGAGACTCAATGTGATGTGAAACATCTGGACAATGGACATGGGGGTAACTGCAGCCTGAGTGACGGCCAGTGAGTTTTGTTGACAGGATAAAGCCTTCGTGGGGTAAATAAAATACGTATGCGACCATTGGTGTGTCTACAGGTAACACCAAATGCTAGAACCCAAAGGCAATAGATTCAACTATGTATTGTCCGTCATTAAAATGCAAACATAGCATTAATGTTTGTTACAGACATTTAGGAGAGGCTTATATCTTTATATTTGCATTTTCGAGTCAAAATAATGAGATGTGCGATAACGAACGCCCGTTAATTCTGCCATCTTGTTTGTTTTACCATTGTCAGATTTCTGGTTCGATAGAGTAGTTGTATTAAGAAAGTAATGTTGTGATCCATAAACAGGTTTTTGGTTTGAAAACAAGGTTATGTCCATATCCATGTCACACAACAGCAACCAAGACCATTGTAGGAAAAACACACTTGAACGTTGGATTGTTTGTAAAACGTATGTCATGGTCGTGAAAAGTATTCTTTAATTCTTTTAAATTCGTTTTGTAAGAACACAAGCCACCGTTTTTCTTTCATGAACATTATCCAAATTTCGAATTTCACGAGTACATGTGCCTCATTTGTGTCACTATGTGTATAAGGGCGGTAGTGCCGTAATACTACGTGTGAAGATGTGATAGCCAATAGCATTGTGCCATTTTCTATACATATCGTTAACAGTGTTTTATTTTTCACTTATTTGCTTTGGTACATAGAATGCGTTTGCGTTTATGCTACTGTCAACACTGATTAGGACTGTTTTGATATCACTGTTGTTAGTCCACATTACCGGTGTTCCTAGTTTAAACAATAGATGTATAACCCTCTTTACTCTGCATTGATTAACTGCTTCCTCATATCAATCAATTACAAACAGGAACTATGTTTAAAATATAATCTGCAACAAATTTGTTATATTGAAAATGCTTTTTTAATGAATGAGTTTAGTGCGCTACTTCGGCGCCAATTGTACGTCTACCAGTTTACTTTCCTGCTTTCAGCTAATCACAGAGCTTGTTAAAATAAGTAGTTAACAAATGCTCGCTTACATCGTATGACATTGGCTAAAACAAAATTGAACCCCTGGATCAACAGCGAGCCTAAACAGTTGGGCCAAAAATGTTTGTCTCTCCGGAGATGCTGGCATCCCTAACACTGTTTAATTCTTTATTCCAGCGACTGAATTATTATTATTTTATCACGATTGATTATTTTTATATTGCTACATAAAAAACGACTTCATGGAAAACATAAGCATAACTTTTCTAAGTTACAGTTACTTTGGGGAATACACCTGTGGAACAAACTTTTTGACGACTACATAGCTACAGAATGTTAGATGACACAATCACGAAATGTGTTTGTAGATTCCATAAACGTTTGACTGAACGAGATATATACCACTGATTTCATATGGACCTATCATATTTCGTGGATCCCACGAACCACGTGGGAGAACCCCTCTACCTCAGATGTGTCGTTTTTCTAGACAGGCAATTGTAATAGTTCACAGAACCAATCGCTCATATAATCCTTGGGGCAACTTAATATTTTTCCGCTACTGGATTACTTTCTCGTTCTCTTACATAAAATAATGTGTATATTTTTAAAACAAAACATGTTTGGTCAAAGCCGTACTGTTTCATGACGTTATATTGAATTCTACATTAACGAGGGTCATTCATAAAGTTTCAGCTCTAGGGCTTTAACGCTTCTTTTTTTCACCTATAAGTAAGTTTCTGATATTAGCAATAATAATAATATAACACGTGCCAATTAAATCTGTGAAATATCAATAAAATATATCGATTGTTATTCATTATACTCAAGTTCATGATCAATTCGTTGATATTGCACAGATTGTGGCGTCAATTAAATTAAATGCGTAATGTAAAATATGTAGATATTATTAGTTTTGTTTATGTTTATTTAAAGCTATAATAAATGTTTCCTCCAACTTGGATATTTTTTACATTACATGTAGAACATTGCACACGACTTTAAAATATCCAATGTCTCAGATTCCCTAAATTCCCTAATCTATACCCTAATTTGCAATTGGCAAAGTGTTCCACAATTATTTCGGCCCAACAGTACGAAATCCCCTATCCCGAAGGTTCTGCGTTTATTATAAGGAACAGAGTAGCTCAGCGAGGAATGGTCAGATGATCTCAGATTTAGTGTCGGTATATGATGTGACAATAGCTCCATCAGGTAAGCTGGTGCGTTGCCTCGAGAACAGTTGCAAATGAATTATATCATTTTAAACTCTATCCTTGCCTTTACGGGCAACCAATAAAGGTCGAAGAGCGCTTGTCTCGAAGCCGTTGTACTAAGGTGCAACAAATATCTCTCCACTTCAAATTTATCTGCAGTGTCTTCTTAATATTTTTGGCAGTTGATATTTTGGTACCAATGGATGCGGGAAAATTTCAAACTCCCCGCAGTGATTACTTCCCTTGACAGTACATTATATCAATGCCACCAGTTTTTCGCCCAAATACAGGCGGACAGTTTTTTTTGTTAATTTTAATTTTTTCTGGACCTATCTCCTCAAAATATAAAATCTTTCCTTTAAAAATACTAAATAAACATAATTAGAAACATTAATTTATCATATTTAAAAACAGTAACTTAAAATATGAAATTATGAAAGTAAAATTTCACCGTATTGCACAGAATACAACGTACTATGCATACAGAAAACTAAACACATCACGTGAAACTCTATCGTCACGTGATCCCTGCTGGAGGCAGAGATTTAAGTAGCAACGCGTGACGTAATCGCTGTGAGGAGATTGGGGAAATTTTAGCTTTAACAAAGGGTGCATATGAAATTTAAAACATTCAAACACATGCTGACGACCAATAAGATCTACCGTTGAGTCAGAAAACATTTCGACGACCTCCTAGTCACATAATAATGTAAACTGCACCGCGTATGTCCATGTCTTGTTTGTACTCGTTTGGAGTTTTTCATTGTGAACAGTATGGCATATGTGTTGTCCACACGTACGCATGCACAACGCTGCACATAAACTCTTACTTAATAATATATACAATATTATGTTCATGTATCTTCATATTTTATGGTATGTTTTTTATTCCGGAGTATATTTGTTCTCTCCCTCCTTATGTTGTTGCTTTTCCACAATGGTGTATACTCACCGAAAGCAATTGTGTTGTGCTTTTCCAACGAAATGAAGAAAGAAATTATCAGATATATTGCTTCCTATTAAAGGATGATCATTACAGTAGATCTAGCTTTGTTCTTATATTGACCACGGATGACAGGAATTCCAACATTGCCATTGTCATCTGGTCAACAAATCGCTCCAGAGTAAATAGGACCGCCGTTTCTACGCCTCTACTATAATGTTGTAAAAGTATGTGGTTTGGTCCGGTCAAGTATTAGAAATAAATCATGTTTAGGCAATTCTTATTTGCAAGGTGATTTTTGCTTTCAGACTGCTTATTACCATACCCAAACGACGTGACAACATTTCTTATTAATATTTGCTAATGTACCAATGTGTGCCAAAAGGGCTTTGTAATTCATTTACTGCTTTCTACGTCTCGTATGTAAAACTATGACGAGCCGGTCGCAAACAAGGCCACACTACGCGTAGAATAACATCGCTACAGGCTTCACACAGAAACACAGTCAACGAAGCTGGAGTTTGCTGCAAATAAACAGGTCGCAGACAAAGACGTCAACGATATAAAAACAATTATGTAGAGATAAATTGTTGAGCTATGTACTGTACAACTTAAGGGTTACGGGCGTCGTCAAATAAAAATGCATAAGTTTGTTACATAATTTATTTAAATTAACAAAACAATATTATCTTTGATATTTTAATTGAACTTTTAAATCGTGTATCTGTTTAAAACATTGTTACAAAAATTGTATACCTCTTATTGAATATGTAAAGGGAAGTATTTTCTCCTATTTGTACTTTCCCTTTAATATGAAAAAAGTTTTAACTGTTATAGTTTGTTTCAAAATTAAAAATGGTAAAACGCGGCCTGGAGAGTTATCTTATAATGCCATATTCTTATAAGTTTCTAGATTTGCGAGCTGCAAATGTGTGTTTCGGTTAAGCGCCGTAAGCCCTAAGTAATCATTTGTGACATGTTACAACATTCTTTCCTTGAACATCTCTTCAATGTATTTTATTAGTGTTAAAACTTTCGTTTGCACGAATTATATCAAACTGTTGAATTGCGAATTGAAAGTTTTTCCTTTCAATACTGTTTTATACATAGTTTAGTATGTAAATTGATCATTAAATTAAAAAAAATAAAACAGTTATAAGTCAGAACGGTAACAATAATATATACAGATTATATTATTATTCCTAATTATCAAATTAACGAATTAGTGATAATATATAGTTACAAACAAAGTGTAAAGTACACAATAGACATTCATAAAGTATGAAAATGGTTCCTTATTTCGTATTTGTTAATTAATTTTAACATATCGTTAACACACTTCCAAAGACATCACATCATCAACAAAGTATTTATCAACGACATTCCTAAAACAATCGTAGCACGATAGGATCCTGTGCAACTGCGCTAAAGAATACGATTAAACAATTTCCAGTATCATTTTTTTCTAACGAGTCGATCTATTTCTAAATGATCAATCGCAGATATGCAACTGTTTGCACAAGCACTATTCAGTTTTCCACTTACCACTTCTCAATTAGGACGAAATATTTTTTCTTTGTAGTAAAGTAAATAGTTGCCGGTAAATACGACGTACCCGTCATTTGATCTTGAAAAGGGTATAAAAATATTCATGTCAGTGTTTACACCCGAAGCTTTTCTAGAAATGTAAACTGTCGTCGTCGTTATCATCGTCGTCGTCGTCGTCGTCGTCGTCATCATCATCATCATCTTCTTCTTTTTCTTCTTCTTCATCATCATCATCGTCATCGTCGTTGTTGTCGTCGTCGTCATCGTCATCGTCATCATCATTATCATCATCATCATTATCATCATCATCATCATCATATTTTTCTTCTTCTCATTTTTCTTCTTTTTCGTCTTCTTCATCATCATTATCTTTTTCTTCTTTTTTCCCCATATTCTTCTTCATCATCATCATCTTCTTCTTTTAATTCTTTTTCGTCTTTTTCTTCATCATCATCGTCATCGTCATCCTCACCATCTTCATCATCACCATCATCATCATCATCATCATCATTATATTTATCATCATCATCACCATCATCATCATCATCATCATCATTATATTTATCATCATCATCAGCAGCAGCAGCAGCAGCGAAAGCAGCGAAAGCAGCAGCAGCAGCAGCAGCAGATGGGGTGTCAGCTCTCAAAAATGTTCTATTACAATATTTATGTGAATATCTTTACATTTAATACTGGACAAATATGATTAATATAAAATGAAGAGATGTTCAAACAAAGCATGTTGCAAACAATGTAGATATGTCATGTTTAAGGGCACCATGACAAAATGGCCCGTACAAAAACTAGCACAAGGGACGACACAAAAACTCTTACAACATCATGACGCAACAGACATTTAGAAAACATATATTTTTATAACACAACGGGCCATTTTGTCATGGTGCCCGTAAACTTGACATGTCTACATTGTATACAACATTCGTTCTTTAAACATAACTTCAATTCATATAATCTTTGAAATGCGGTGTATATAGTGCAAACCTTTTTATTAATAAAAAATCTATTACAAGCCATTAGTGCAATATAGTGTCACAATTCGATTTATATTTAGACGCTGTCACTGGTGGCCGATGTGGAATCAACGATGGGAGACGAGATGGCTGCGATGACTGATAGCGCAGACCAAACGTCGCCGTCATCGATCGAACACGCATATCATCCAAGCGATAAAACTACTAAATTTCGACCAAGGCTCTTAACGAAAATGGTGTTTGTATTAAGAGTTCGGGGAATTAACGGTTCCCAATGATGTAAAAATAATGAACAATTTAGCAATAAAGACAGTCGATGGTCTGTATCCAATAGCTCAGACTAAGGTCAGCACTTTGAAAACCCATTCCGTTAAACGGATTTTATGTCTCCTAAACATATCTATCGACGACGGTTAAATATGCTTTATAGATTATGTTCTTTCCCGGCCGGACTAAAAATGTGCTGAGAGTTTTTGTCGTTGTTTACAAGAGTTTGTGTCATTTGTTGGTTGGTCTTGTGACGTGTACACTTACCAGTTGAGTGCCCGTTTTCTAAGAAGTGTTGCCACATTTTTTAGTTGGGATTGATGTTGCTAAGTGCACTGTAACTGTGACTATACATGAGCCTATACGATGCATAATCCCGCCGTTATTGCCGTTATAATACCTTTATCTGTTATTTGATGTTTAATGTTCAAACATGTATGACGTTTACTATGCTATGTGCCTCATTTCTCTTTACATCAAATAGTGTTCACACTAAGGCCAATTAATTGCACAAATGGATTGTTTCGCGTTTCAAGAGCAAAGGATTCCATGGGGAAGTATAAACCGTTAAGATAAAAGAAGCATTATATCGCCAATGTTATAAGCCATTGTTTGTAAAAGAAATTGTATCCAAACATTAACAATACATTAGCGGTATAAACTATCCATCGAAAAAACTTTGCTGTTTTTGATTGGTGTTGAATAAATCGTGCACGCGCCATTGACTAGTTATACAATGACGAATATTCAGCTAATGCTCGTTTTTTTCAGGCCGTTGTCTTTTGTTTCTTTTGTGTTTAAACTCATTTCCATTAATTACAATATAGAAGTGTCACACAAATACATTTAATATTTGATAATGCTATGAGATTTCCTGATCACATCAACTTGAAATTCAAATGGCTGGCAAAACGTAAAACTATACTTTTCTTTAGGGTTTAGCATTTGTAAAAAATATTTATTAGTTCAAAATCATACGAAAATTGTTTTTTAATTGGAGATTATATCGCAAATGTGTTCTCTTCTCCTAGTAGCGTTTTTGAGGCATTTTGATGCCATTTGCAGTAAGTGTATATAGCGACAAAACGAAATATCAAGTTGAGCCAACGAGCTGGTTTAACTTGGGAACGTAAAATAATCAGTTTTAACAACAAACATGTCGAAAGTGTTTTGACCTTTTAAAAAGCAGGATCATTGACCAATGGGATAAGAGTTGAATATTGCACATTTTATTCTACTTCACTGGAACATATAATATGTGAGCTTTATTCAACACTTACCTAGTATTCTCTAAAAACCATATTCACATTGTAAAGTCGAATGTTATGAAAGGTTAGTTTTAAATTATATTTATTACAATTTTTATTTGGTTTTATCTTCGTTAAACTGAACTTATTTCAATAACATATTTGATCAGGTTGCGTTGTATACAAATGAAGACAATCGCTACAAACTGTTTACCCCTGTGTGAGCCAAATATGGACAAACAGGCAAGGTCAACAGCCCCCGCCAACGACACATGTGTTCTTCATTAAGACCTAAAGTTATAGTGGAATGCAATCAATCTATTATATCAGAACTGTTGGGTATGTTTTATGGAAAAGGTAATGGCAAGTGCTTCCGGGGGTTGGATTTAATAATAGACCAACAACGATCAGTATATTGGTCTAAACCACCTACACTCTACTCCCATTGCTAGATAACCATTGATTTAATAACAGATTCAGTCGTTGTGTGTACGTGTGGGGGTGATTTACTGTTGTTTTACCATTAAGCTGTCTTTTATAGGGTTGTTGTTGCCACCTGTAACGTCTTATTGTCTTTTCTATTCCTATATACTAATATTCACATTCGTATGGAACAGGTTATTTTTCACATTATATTTATCGATATCATTGGGGTTTGTTGATTAACAAAGTGGTTTCATGTCCTGTATCAGCTTCTTTTGTGACATTTACATCCATTCTGTTTTTATCCAACTATTAAAGCTGTTTACGGAGCCGCTGTTAACCATATCTTATAATTTCTTTCTACAATTAAGACAACACTGAGCTAGCTCTCGGACGCAATTGATGACGGATCAACATGGGCAAAGCTAAAGCCGCGTTTCGGCGTATCAGTGTGTCCTGAGTTAAAGGACCATAGAAACGACACACGTACTAGACATACTTGAAAGCAGATATTTAGTAGAAATCCCTGTCGCGCAGTTGGGACCCACATGACGATCTTAACACGGTAAGAACGCCATAGAAATCCTTAAAGGGACAAGAGCACAGAAATCTGGGTTGGAAAGTACTAATCTAAGACATCAGTCTCAGTCAAGAACTGTCATGATGAATTCCTGACTCTTAAAAGTGTTATGACAACATACTTAAAATATATATAAATTGCATTTTTACACTGATGTTACCCTTTTTCTGTCCCATGGAAAAGAAAATGAGTTCCACTCTTCTTGAATGGTGTATTGGAAAATGTCATAATTTGTGCAAAATTTTCTTCAAAACTATCAAATGGTACCTGAAGTTCATCCTTCATCATGCAGTAATTGATTTTCGGGACACTTTATATTCCTTCCATTTATTATGCACCAACTGTGCCCTGGTGGCTTTACAACGCATGAAGGGTTTGAGAGCGCACAAAGCAGGTGGGTAGTGTGTCCGGTTGCGATATTAGGGTACTTTGTAAGAAAAACGCTGGCATTCAAATGGTGACAATGGCGTTGCCCGCGCTAGTACGGTGTGAAAAAAGCCATAATTTAAAGTTAAAAGAACAAGGTTATGGTTTAAATTAGAGTATTGACATATTATTTAGGGTAACAAGTTTTAAGGCAACAAGAGTGCCAAACTGAAACAAATTACGTCCGAAGTATTTGTGGTAAATTAAATGGCAATGACAACATTTTTGTAAGCAGAATATTCGAATTGAAGAGCAGATACCGCTAATTCAGTTTTTTTGACAATTCAAGGGCCATAATTCAGGAGTGGGGGATTTGGCAGGTTATAGAACTTGATCGAGATATTATGCCCACCAACATATTCAATAAGTTTGATAAAGACAAGACAAAAACTCTTCGACTTGGAGAGCAGAAACCCTAATTTTGGACAATTTAAGGGCCATAATTCAGGAGTGCATGGGGACTTGTCTGGTTATAGAACTTGGTCGAGATATTATGCCCACCAATATATTCACCAAGTTTGATAAAGACAGGACACAAACTCTTTTTACTAACCCTAATTTTGGACAATTCAAGGGTCATAATTCATGAGTGCATGGGTGATTAGGCTGGTTAATAAATTGGGTCGAGATATTATGCACACTAACATATTCACCAAGTTTGATAAAGACCTGATGAAAACTATTTGACTTTGAGAGCGGAAAACCCCGTGGACGCCGACCGACTACCCGATGCCGCTGTATTCCCATAATACGTCCCGTTTTTTTTCAAACGGGCGTATTATAAATTGAAGAGATGTTCAAACAAAGAATGTTGCAAACAATGTAGATATGTCATGTTTAGGGGCACCATGACAAAATGGCCCGTACAGGCTATGATATCCACAGTGAATACAACACCCGATATTTGTACAGGTGATATATGACAACATAAAATGCAAGT
>Ga0224511_10001670_pt1 | contig 13836 bp, 11 predicted proteins | sample SF_May12_sed_USG_2_FD_169988 | JGI IMG/M metagenome (GOLD analysis project Ga0224511, IMG submission 169988) | Sediment microbial communities from San Francisco Bay, California, United States - SF_May12_sed_USGS_8_1 | ecosystem: Environmental > Aquatic > Marine > Sediment | place: USA...
CTGCGTAGTCTTCAATGTCACCCACACATACTGATTATCCGGGCTAACGACTGGATTGTGAGGGGCTGTACCCACTCCTGTGTCAACATTGGTAATAATGCTATTCGTTGCAGCATCAACTACCACAATGTTACTCGTGCTCTCAGCGGCAACATATATTTTACCTGTAATAGCAAGAGCTGCGGGGGTTTGTGATAAAGCCAATCCTATAAATATACTCTTACCGATATTTTTCGGTTTCATTGCTCTCCTCCTCCTGAAAGTTCCTGGTACTATCGATCACATTTTTTGCTACTTATCACAGGAAGCGATTGCTCCGATTCTTTGTCGGAACTTCAACTGTGACACTTTTTATTAAACAGAGATCTGTAAAAATGGACTTCAAGCTGAATTTCAGCTTTCCTGGCGGCTCAATGAGTGCTACTTATGTTTTTGTTACACACCGCTCTTTTTTGGCTCAAAACAATTGTATTCTCTTCCGGGTATTATGTCCCGCAATTATTTAACACATCGCAGAGGAATCCATTGCCTCTACTAGCCAGCGCCAGCGGACCTGGAAGTTAACTTATTGAAAATAAATATGGTAGCTACGAGTGGACTTGAACCACTGACCCCAGCATTATGAATGCTGTGCTCTAACCAACTGAGCTACGTAGCCACGGTGTGCGTCCTGATGGATTTCAGGAGCGGGAAGCAGCAAGGCCGGCGATTTTCCGCACTCTGAGCCTGCTTGTCAATATCAGTTTTGCCAAATACTCTTGCTTTTCAGCAACTTAATTAATTCCCTGTCTTTCCTACTTTTTTGCAGGCAACCCTGACTCTCGAAAAAGAAATACACCACTAAACATTAAACCGAAAATGCACTATATCGCCGTCCTGAACAATGTAGTCCTTGCCCTCGGAGCGGAGTTTGCCCGCCTCTTTGGCGCCATGCTCACCTTTAAAGTTTACAAAGTCATCGTAGGCAACCACCTCGGCCCGGATAAATCCCCGCTCAAAATCACTATGAATAACACCTGCCGCCTGGGGTGCCGATGCCCCCACGCGTACAGTCCAGGCGCGCACCTCCTTGGGCCCCACCGTAAAATAGGTTTGCAGTCCCAATAACTTGTAACCGGCCCTGATGACACGATTTAGCCCCGGCTCCTCCTGACCCATTTCCGCCAGGAATTCCTTCTTTTCGTCATCATTCATATCGATGAGCTCGGCTTCTATCGCGGCACAAATCGCGACCACCTCAGCGCCCTGTTCCGTAGCAATTTGTTTCACTGCATCGAGATGGCGATTGCCACTGAACCCCTGCTCATCCACATTAGCGATGTACATCACCGGTTTAGCTGTAAGAAGACCGAAAGACTTAAGCGCAAGCCTTTGATCATCATCCAGTTCCAGTGAACGTACGGGATTGCCCGCATCCAGATGATCGCGGATTTTTTGTAACAACTCGGCCAATTTAATTTGTTCTTTATCACCGCTCTTGGAGCCCTTCTGCGCCTTGAGCAAGGCCTTTTCCACAGTCTCCAGATCGGATAGGGCCAACTCGGTATCGATCACTTCGATATCAGATCGTGGATCAATGCGGTTGGCTACATGCGTTATATTGTCGTCTTCGAAGCATCGCACCACATGGACAATGGCATCGGCCTCACGAATATTGGCAAGAAACTTATTACCCAGGCCCTCGCCCTTGGAAGCGCCGGCCACCAAACCAGCAATATCCACAAACTCCATGACAGCCGGAATTGTCTTTTGCGGTTTGGCGATATCCACCAGTTTCTGTAGACGCGGGTCCGGCACCTCGACAACACCAACATTGGGATCAATAGTGCAAAAAGGATAATTCTCTGCCTGAATACCAGATCTGGTAAGCGCATTAAACAAGGTGGACTTACCTACGTTAGGCAAACCAACTATGCCACATTTTAAACCCATGCCTTCTTGGCCTCGTTAACTGTTACCCAAATTATGGGTATGTAATTCATTCATCACTTTTTGGTAATTGCCACAAACAATATCCTCAAGCTGCCGAACAGCATTGTCAATGGCGGTATCAGTGAGGGTCGCCTCGGCACTGGGAGCTTTGTTCAACACATAGGATGATACCTTTGAAGCGGAACCCGGATGGCCGATACCAATACGCAGGCGCACAAAATCACTGGAACCCAGTTTCGGTACAATATCGCGCAAACCATTATGGCCGCCGTGTCCGCCGCCAATCTTTAAGCGCACAGCACCCGGTGGAATATCCAGCTCATCATGAGCCACCAGAATATTTTTTGGTTCGATTTTATAGAAGTTGGCCACCTTGCTGACAGCGGTGCCACTAAGATTCATGTATTCCATAGGCACCAGCAACCAGACTTCTCTGCCTGCTATCAAAACTTTGGCGATATCACCGCCAAACTTGTTTTCGTGGCGTAACTGGCCAGTATAATTTTTTAATACGGCACTAATAAAACGAAACCCGGCATTGTGCCGGGTATTCGCATAACTTTCGCCAGGGTTGCCCAATCCAACAATAAGGGAAATGCCCTCTGACAAGGATCAACTCCTCGGCGCTTATTCGCCTTCTTTTTTCTCGGCTTCTCCCGCCGCCGGGGCTGCTTCAGCAGGGGCTTCTTCCGCCTCATCCGCACCCGTACGCAGGGCCATGACCGTGGCAACACCCTGATCATCACCGCCATGAGCCAAAGTGGTAATCTCCACACCATCGGGCAAAGGAATATCTGACATATGCACGGAGTCACCGATATGCAGATTGGATAAATCCACTGCCAAATATTCCGGGAGATCCTTGGGCAAACAGGTAATATCCACTTCGGTCATCAGGTGAGACACCATGCCGCCTTGCTGTTTTACACCGGGCGCAATATCTTCGCCCACAAAATGCAGCGGTACACGCATGTGAATTTTTTCACTGGCGCTAATACGCTGCAGATCCATGTGCAATACTATCTGACGAAACGGATGCATTTGCACATCACGCAAAATGGCCTGCTCGGCAGTGTTACCGGTCTTGATGTTGAGAATCGAAGTGTGAAACGCCTCGTGTTCCAGCAGGTGATACACAGTGTCGTGATCAAAAGCGACCATGGCCGGGTCTTTGCCGCCACCATATATGATACCGGGGATTTTGCTGGTGCGGCGGAGACGGCGGCTCGCACCCGTTCCTTTACCCTCACGCACTTCAGCGGTTAATTCATATTGAGTACTCATAGTTACATCTCCTAAAAATTTCGTTACCTCCCCCGCGACCAGGTTCGGCAATTAAAAAACAACAAGTAACAAGCAGCGAGCGACTTCCCTCGATGCTTGGCACTTATGGCTGCAATCAACACACCCGGTTACCCGGCGTTAATCCATAAACAACGAACTGACGGAATCATCCGATGCAATGCGGCGCATGGCCTCGGCCAGCAATTCGGCGATACTTAATTGCCGGATTTTCTGGCATTGTCTGGCCTCATCCGACAACGGAATGGTATTGGTCACCACCAGGCCATCCAGGTCCGATCCGGTAATACGCTCAACAGCGGGGCCGGATAATACCGGATGCGTGCAATATGCCAAAACTTTCCCGGCACCTTTTTTCTTGAGGGCACTGGCTGCCTGGCACAGTGTGCCGGCGGTATCCACCAGATCATCCATGAGCACGCAGGTACGCCCCTTCACTTCTCCTATAATATTCATGATCTTAGCTTCATTGGGCTTGGGTCGACGTTTGTCGATAATAGCCAGATCCGCCTCCAGATGCTTGGCCAGGGCCCGGGCACGGACTACGCCGCCGACATCCGGCGAGACTACCAGCAAATCCTCATAGGGCTGGCGCCAAATGTCCCCCAGCAACACCGGGCCAGCATAGATATTGTCGGTGGGAATACTGAAAAAACCCTGTATCTGGTCAGCATGCAAATCCATGGTCACTACGTGATTGGCACCGGCTGTCGCGATCATATCAGCCACGAGCTTGGCGGTAATGGCAACCCGGGCAGTACGTGGCCGGCGATCCTGGCGCGCATAACCATAATAGGGGATTACTGCAGTAATGCGGCGTGCCGCTGAGCGCTTAACGGCATCGATCATTATCAGCAGCTCCATCAAATTCCGGTTAGTGGGAGAACAGGTCGACTGCAGGATATACACGTCCCTGCCGCGCACATTTTCCATGATCTCCACACTGATCTCACCGTCACTGAATTTGTTAACGGTAGCCTTGCCCAAGGGAAGACCCAGGTGCTGCACCACGGCATTAGCTAACTCGGGGTTAGCGTTACCGGTAAACACAATCATGTTGTCGTCAGTTGGAGACACGCGCCCTCTCTCATTTAATAGTTGGAGTACCAGGATTACTCCGGGCTATCGCCCGTCGTCCACTTACAAAAATTCTTTATTGGGACAAGAACCGCCAAACTTCGGCTTCGCCGTTCAAATTGACCTTCAGTCAATTTGTCGAACCCGAGGTTTCCATCCAGTCACCCAAGACACGTCTGCCAGAAATCGGGCAGATGATGTGTATATGGTTGGGGTGCCAGGATTCGAACCTGGGTATGCTGGAATCAAAATCCAGTGCCTTACCGCTTGGCGACACCCCAATAACTCTGGCGCTTACTTCAATTTATTAAGTTAAGTATTGGATGCCTATTGACACCCTTTGCCACAAAACCCGCCTCAACAGGGGGTTGTTTATCAAGAATATCCAGCCCGGCTTGTTGATCAGCGACTGGCAAAAAAACGCAGGCTCCGGATCCGGTCATGCCTGGCGCGCCAAATTGCGCCAGCCAGTCCAACGCCCGCCCCACCTCGGGAAAATGCTTACGCACCACAGGCTCAAGATCATTCCTGCAATTTCCCTGATTCAGGCATGCGTGAAAGTCGCGTATTTTGATGGGAGGGCTATTGCGTGTCAATTCAGGGTCCCGAAATACTTGTGCCGTTGAAACCTGGACATCGGGCGCCAACACCACATACCAGCGCTCAGGCAGATCAATCACGGTCAGCTGTTCCCCAACCCCTTCCGCCCAGGCCGCATGACCGGCAACAAATACCGGGACGTCGGCGCCCAAAGACAGGGCCAATCCAGCCAGATTTTCCCTGCTCAATCCCAATGCCCACAGCTGATTTAGTGCCAACAGAGTGGTTGCGGCATCAGAGCTTCCACCCCCCAAACCGCCACCCATGGGCAAGCGCTTGTCCAGCCATATGTCGGCACCGAGGGTACAACCCGTGTGCTGCTGGAGCAAACGCGCAGCACGCACACATAAATCAGCTTCTTCCGCCACACCGGCAACCGGGGTCTCTCGACGGATAATTCCATCTTCAGTAACCTTGAAACGCAGCCGGTCGCCAAAATCCAGGAACTGAAACACTGTCTGCAACAAATGGTAGCCGTCCTGACGTCGGCCGGTAATATGAAGAAACAAATTTAGTTTCGCTGGAGCGGGCCAGATTTGCATGGCTTAATGGTGCTTGGGTGATCCCGGCTTGTCCAGCCGCCACTGATTCACCGCCAGCTTCACCTTAACGGTGGGCAGCCCATGATTTGCGGCGGTGGCGCTACGTGTCAGGAATATACGATCAGGCAGATCATGTCCGTTAACTGCGACATAGTTTGCATACTCTACAAACCAACCTGACTGCTCCAGATAACGTAACCTGCCCTGCTCATCCAGTTGCACCCGATTAATACTTGCCGGCTCCGGTATACCACGCACCCAATACACCAGGCTTTCAATCGGCAGCAGCCACCCGGTGGTTTCGTAAATCAGGTTTTGAATGGTATCTGAGGTATATTGTCGTTGATTGGCATCGATCAATATCACCTGATCCCGGTCCTGCTCCACTCGTATGTGCCCTTTGTTTAAAGGACCCGCCAGATCCAGTTGCTGCTGTTGCGCTTGCCGCTTCCAATTTAAATTCAGGTGCCAGCCTTCCTTTTTTGTCTGTAACACAACCCTGCCCGACAATTCCCAATTCTCTAGCGCCGTAATCCGCACTTGGCGTGCCTGCCAGGCGGGTGTGTCGACCGATGCCAACTCAGGCACGGTAGTAACACATCCCGCCAAAACGAGCGTGAAGGCGATAACAATGTTCTTGCCAATACCTCTCAGAGCAAATTGAAGCAAGGAGCTGTCAGGATAGGATTTAATAGGACTATACGATCCGTATTACTGGCCGAACTTCTTCATTACCGCTTCCAGCATTTCATTATCCGGTGTCTCTTCCAATGCCCGGCGCCATATAGTGCGGGCCTGGGATTGCTGTCCCGCCACCCACAACACCTCTCCCAGATGGGCTGCGATTTCTGCGTCGTTACGAATACTCAGTGCTCGCCTTAACAAGCGCTCAGCCTCGTCGTAATTACCCATGCGGTACTGCACCCAGCCCATACTGTCTAATACAAATGCATCGTCAGGGCGCAAGGCCAGCGCCTGCGCCACCAAGGCCTCCGCTTCTTCCAGACGATCCGTACGGTCCGCCAACGAGTAACCTAATGCATTCAGGGCATGCGCATTCTTGGGCTCCTTTTTCAAGATTACCCGCAGATCACGCTCCATCATCTCCAGATCATCCAGCTTTTCAGCGATCAGTGCCCGCGCATAGAGTATTTCTGTGTGTTCCTCCAGGGATACCAACGCGGCTGTAAGAATTTTCATGGACTCCGCATACTGCTTTGCTTCCCGCAGTATCTGATCCTCCACCAACACCAGTTGCGCTTGCTGCTGGTCGTTGTTGGTCTGCTGACTGTGCAACAGTTTACGCGCTGCTTCCAGTTTCCCGCGACGCGCCATCACTACAGCCAGTCGAGTCTGGGCTTCAAAATAATAATTGTCGGAACTGATCTGCCGATACCATTTTTCAGCGGCAACATGATTTTTCTGCTCCTCGGCCACTTGACCCAGATACAGTCTGGCCTGATCGTTGTCAGGTTCCAACTGCAAATGGCGAAGCAAATAGGTTTCTGCGTCCGCGTAACTGCCCACCTGTAACGATAAGAGCCCAACCGCCAACACAGCATCAGCATCACTGGGCGATTCCTTGATCACGCGCTTGAATTGTTTGCGCGCCTCATCCCATTTTTTCTGGTCTACCAGAAAACGAGCATAGTTCAGGCGGACTTTGGTGGCGCGGGGAAAACGGCCCAGAAACGTATCGTAAAAAGCATTGGCCTGGTCCGCACCTTTGCCGATAAGAATGCGCGCTTTGTAAAGCGCCGCGTCCTGCCAGTCAGGTTTAATCGTAAGCGCCTTCCCCACCGCTGCCAGCGCCTTGTCATGATCACCGGCACGTACACCCAGGTGCGCCAATGCCAGATATGCCTCCGGATTTTCCGGATGACTACTCACCAGTGTTTCCATCACTTCAAACGCCGTTTTCCGATTGCTCTGCGATGAAAGCACGCTTGCGGTACGTAAAAACACCGCGCCCAGCATATTGCGCTGTTTTGCTAACAACAGCGCCTTTTCAAAATGTAATTGCGCTTCCACCGGTTTTTCCAGATCAAGCAATACCTTGGCCAGTGTTTCCCGGGCTTCGATATTGTCCGGCGATAACTCTACCCAAAGATTTGCAGTATCCAGGGCATGATCCAGCTTTTTCGAGTAGATGGCTGCGCGCGTTGCCCTTGCTGCCAATCGGGGATCCCGGGTAGCCCGGGCGGCCCGATGCAACGAGTCCACAGCCTCGTCCAGCTGTCCCTGCTGACCAGCGATTTCCCCTAACAATATGTCGTAAAGCACATTCGGTGTGAGCTCGACATTCGGTAAAGGATCTACCGTGAGAATATCGTCTTCACTCGCATGCGCCTGATCGACTTCTTCGGTTGGCTGTATTTGGGGGCCACTGGCGCACCCGAAAAGCGCCAGCAGCAATCCAAACCATAACGTAAAAAGAAAATTCTTTAAGCTGAAAAACATAATCCTCTTAACAACCCTAAGCTATATTCAATTCCTCTGGGATGCCCAAACCCGCCCTGAGTTCCGGACATTTCATCTTTCCAACACTAAGATAGGGTCATTATCACAGAAATCCACTGCTATACAGCAAAGAGAAGCTGTCCGATAATCACGAAATGAACCAGGAACCGATAAATGTGCTTTTTTTGCTGGCAACTGCGCTGATTGTATTTGCGCTTGGATACCGATTTTACGCCAAGTTGCTGGCGCTGGCTTTATTCCGTCCCAATGCCGATTATAGTACACCTGCCATCCTGGACGAGAAAGGCAGGCCCGCCCCCCCTTGCCGCAAACCCGTGTTGTTTGGTCATCACGTGGTTGCCATATCCGCCGGTACTACCCTTATAGGAACCACCCTGGCCGCATTCTGGGGCTGGATTCCTGCATTTTTGTGGCTGGTAACCGGTACCGTGGTCGCCGCCGGCACATACGGATTCGGTGCATTGTGGTTATCGGCAACTTTTCCAAATCGCGGCCTGGAGGCCATTACCGGCAAGTTGTTTGGCTCAGGCATGCGTGAACTGACCCTGATTTTAACCACTATCGTATTGCTGCTAATCAGTGCCGTTTTCGTCTGGCTGGCCACTGAGGTGCTTGCGGCCTATCCAGCGGCTGTACTGGGCTTCTGGATCCAGGTGCCATTGGCCTTGGCCCTTGGTGCATTCTGGCACAGGCAGGGACAAGAGAATCTGATTCTGACCTCTGTTGGCATCCTGTTTGTAGCCGTCATTCTGATCGCGATGCTTGGAGGAACGGGATTCGGATTTAGCGGCGCTCTGAATATTAATGTCGGGGACAGCCCAATGATTTCTGTGGATGCCCGTTTCATCTGGGCAATACTGATCATTGTGCTGGTATATCATGGCTTGCGCTTACCCGTAGATAAACTGGTGCGACCACGTGCTTATTTGACGGCGTTACAGGTAGGGCTGTTTCTGTTGTGGTTTCTATTGGGAGCGCTCATATCAGCGCCCGCGATCACAGCCCCTGAATTCCACGGTACGCCTGGCGCCCCCGGGATTATGCCCTGGCTTTTTATCACCCTCGTTAGTGGCGCCCTGGCCGGCTTTCATATGCTGATCGCTCATGGCATCACGGGCCCAGCCATGGATCAGGCCAGTGATGCTCGGAATCTGGGCTACGGTGGCGCCCTGGTGGATGGAGTATTGGCTATCACTGCCCTGGTAATCAGTATTACCGCGTTCAAAAATAGAACGGATTGGGAAAACTTTTACCAATCCTGGCAAGGGATCCAGGATTTGCCAAAAATCCTGAACCTTTATATTGAAGGCTTTGGCCAGTTCACCGCCCATATCGGACTTGGCGAACACCTAAGCACCAACCTCGCCGCCATTGTTATCCTCGGTCTACTGACCTGCGCCCTGGATGCCACCATGGCTGTGTTAAAACAGAACATACAAAAAGTGACCCAGCCCATTAACTTCTCTCGCGTGAACAAAAAGAAGTTTGTCTTGTTCCTGACCACTCTGATGTTAACGATAATAATATTCCTGGACGGCAAGGGCGCAGGAGGTAGAGTGTTGTGGCCGCTTTGGGGTATTACCAATCATGTACTGGCCTTTGTTATGTTCATTGTGCTGTCCCTGATTGTGCACCAGCGCCAACAGTTGTGGCAGCCATTACTTTTACCGATTGCTTTTCTTATAGTGATCACCACCTGGGCCTGGGTGATAATCCTTCCCATCTGGTGGGAAAATGGCAATTGGCCGGCACTTTTGACAGGACTTCTTTTGCTGCTTATCGAGCTGGTTGTGGCAACAAAAACGGCTCAGGCCCTATACTTACTGATAAACAAGCACCGGCAAGCTTGACACCATTGCTCCATCCGTCAGAATCCAGCGATACCACCTTCGGTTTAGACAAACGCACCCATGTACCTCGTCGCATTCGGCATTAATCATCATACCGCCCCGGTCGCTATCCGGGAGCAGGCAGCCTTTGCGCCGGAAAAACTGCCGGAAGCACTACAGGGTATTCGTGACAGCGGTGCCGCAAAAGAAGCCACCATTGTCTCTACCTGCAACCGCACCGAGTTGTACTGTCACCTGGAAGATGAAAAAAGCCTGTCTGCCCTGGAATGGTTCTGCAATTACCACCGGTTCCGGCAAACCGATATCCAGCCCTATCTCTATCAGCACCCAGGCAAAGATGCGGTCAAGCATGCTTTTCGGGTTGCCGCCGGACTGGATTCTCTTATCCTGGGAGAACCGCAAATCCTGGGGCAAATGAAAGACGCCTTCGCCCAGGCACATAAGTACGGGGCAACGGGAAAACTGTTAAACCGCCTGTTCCAGCAGACCTTTTCGGTGGCCAAACAGGTACGTACCGACACAGCCATCGGTGCCAGCGCCGTATCCGTCGCCTTCGCTGCTGTCACCCTGGCCAAACAAATCTTCTCACATCTGTCCGAGCAAACCGTTCTACTGATTGGCGCGGGAGAGACTATTGAGCTCTGCGCTCGCCACCTGAAAGAACAGAAAGTCAAACACATGATTGTCGCCAATCGCACACTGGAGCGGGCGAAAATCCTTGCGGACATGTTCGGTGCGGAAGCCATAACCTTGACAGAAATGCCATCACGCCTGAGTGAAGCAGATATTATTATTTCTTCCACCGCAAGCCAGCTACCTATTCTGGGAAAGGGTGCTGTGGAAAAGGCACTGAAACAACGCAAACATAAACCTGTTTTCATGGTTGATATCGCGGTACCACGCGATATCGAGCCCGAAGTTGCCGAGCTTGGCGATGTTTATCTTTATACTGTGGACGACTTAAAAGATGTCATTGATGAGAATCTTCAGTCACGCCAGGAAGCGGCCAAAGAGGCTGAGAAAATTATCGAGACACAGGTTCAGGGTTTTATGACCTGGATCCGATCACAAGACGCCGTGCCCACGATACGCGAGCTACGCGAAAGCAGTGACGCAATCCGCGAAGCGGAATTGAAACGAGCCATGGCCCGACTGGCGAAGGGAGAAGACCCGGAAAAGATTATTCAGGAACTGGCTCGCGCATTAACCAACAAGTTTACTCATGCCCCGAGTGCTGCGCTGCAACAAGCTGATCATGATGGCAATGCTGATCTGTTGGCGGCGGCACGCCGATTGTTCAACCTGTCTGACGATTAAAATTGTATGAATCCCTCCATCCAGGCAAAGCTGGAGAATCTTGTTCAGCGCGCGGAAGAGATTAATGCTGAACTGTCTGACCCTGGCATCACCAGTAACCAGAACCAGTTTCGCAAACTGTCTCAGGAATACGCCGAAATCTCTCCGGTAGTCGCCCAGTACCAGGCCTACCGTCAGGTATTCGAGGAAAAACAATCGGCGGAAGCCATGCTGAATGACAGTGATACGGAAATACGCAAAATGGCCCACGAAGAATTGGCGGGTCTGGAACAGAAAATAGAGTCCCTGGAACAGGAACTGCAGAAATTGCTGTTGCCGAAAGATCCTAATGACGAGCGCAATATCTTTCTGGAAATTCGCGCGGGCACCGGTGGCGATGAAGCAGCGTTGTTCGCCGGCGATCTTTTTCGCATGTATAGCTACTTCGCCGAGGCACATAAATGGAAAGTGGAGGTCATAAGTAGCAGCGCCAGCGAAGTAGGCGGTTATAAAGAAATTATTACCCGTATTATCGGCAGGGGCGCCTACTCACGGCTCAAGTTTGAGTCCGGTGGACATCGTGTACAGCGCGTCCCGCAAACGGAAACCCAGGGTCGCATTCACACCTCGGCATGCACGGTGGCGGTCATGCCGGAAGCCGACGAAATCGGCGACATTGAAATCAATCCGGCAGATTTGCGCATCGATACCTATCGTGCCTCCGGCGCCGGCGGACAACACGTTAACCGCACAGATTCTGCGGTGCGCATTACGCACATTCCCAGCGGCATGGTGGTAGAGTGTCAGGACGAGCGCTCGCAACACAAAAACAAGGCGAGCGCCATGTCTGTGCTGCGCTCACGCTTACTCGAAAAACAACAAAGAGAACAACAGGAAAAAGAAGCAGCGACGCGAAAGAGCCTGGTGGGTAGTGGTGATCGTTCTCAACGCATTCGCACCTATAACTTCCCCCAGGGGCGGGTCACCGACCATCGTATCAACCTGACATTATATAAACTGGACCAGGTAATGATGGGCGATCTGGACGATATTATTGATCCCCTGATTGCTACGGACCAGGCTGAGATGCTTGCGGAACTGGCCAGCGCATAATACCGACTCTTCGTATGACGCCCCTAAAATCTATTTCAAACAATCCGACGATGTCAGTGTCTAATGCCTTGGTATGGGCTAGCGAGGAACTTCATCGCAGTGAGAATCCACGGCTGGATGCAGAAGTCCTGTTGCGAAAGGTTTGCGGATACAGTCATGCCCAACTGATCAGCCACTCCAGCGATTTGCTTTCCGGCAGCCAGTGGCAACATTATCGGCACCTTGTAGACGAGCGCATTAATGGAAAACCTATAGCCTATTTAACAGGCACAAGAGAATTCTGGTCGCTGGCTATGGAGGTAACACCCGATACCCTGATTCCTCGACCGGAAACAGAATTACTGGTTGAGCAGGCATTAGCTATTATCCCTACAGATCAGGCCTGGACGATTGCCGACCTAGGCACAGGCTCTGGCGCTATAGCCATTGCAATCGCCAAGGAAAGGCCATTGAGCATTGTGATTGCAGTGGATAATTCCTTACCCGCCTTAGGAATCGCCCGGAAAAATGCTGTTACTCACAATGCCGGTAATATTCGCTTTTGCGCGACAGACTGGTTAAGTACATTTTCCGGAAATCATTTTGACTTAATCATCAGTAATCCTCCCTATATTAAAATCGGTGATTTACATTTATCGCAAGGGGATTTGAGATTTGAGCCAACGTCAGCCTTAACTAGCGGCGATGACGGTCTCATGGACATAAGGGTTATTGCAGATAGCGCCAAGTATTCTCTGAAAGCAGCCGGATATTTGCTATTGGAGCATGGCTTCGACCAACAACAGGCGGTGAAAAAAATTCTCTCAGAGGACAATTATCAAAACATACACTGCGTCAGAGATCTCGCCGGCAACAACCGCGTTACTTTCTGCCAAACTGGCCGTGACTCTGTTTCAGGCATCATGTTATAAAATCACATGGACGACGAACAACTGCTGCGCTACAGCCGCCAGATTATGCTTCCCCAGGTCGGTATCGAGGGACAAATCAAGTTATCGCAGGCACGAGTACTCATTATAGGGCTGGGTGGACTGGGTTCGCCCGTTGCCATGTATCTTGCCGCTGCCGGCATCGGCAATCTGGTATTGGTAGACCACGACCAGGTAGACCTCACTAACCTGCAGCGCCAGATCATTCATACCACCCACAGTATTGGCAAAGACAAGACGCAATCAGCCAAGGTGACGCTGGAGCAACTCAATCCGGAAGTCACTGCCACCCTGTTTAATCGCAAACTCGATGAGCAGACGCTGGCAGAACAAATCTCCCTGGCCACTGTCGTAGTTGATGCCAGCGATAACTTCCCTACACGCTTCCTGTTGAATCAAATCTGCGCCCGACAAAATAGACCGTTGGTATCCGGCGCGGTCATTCGCACGGAAGGCCAGGTATCAGTGTTTGATCACAGCAATCCGGACAGTCCTTGTTACCGCTGCCTGTATCAGGACAGTGAACAACCCCAGGAAACCTGTTCCGAAACAGGCATCCTGGCACCCGTGGCAGGCATTATCGGTACCATTCAGGCCACAGAAGCAATGAAGGTTATACTGGGCCTCGGTGAAACCCTCGTAGGAAGATTACTAATTCTTGATGCGCTCGCTATGGAATGGCGCACTATTAAATTAAAAAAGGATGCTTCCTGC
>Ga0224511_10001671_pt1 | contig 13834 bp, 7 predicted proteins | sample SF_May12_sed_USG_2_FD_169988 | JGI IMG/M metagenome (GOLD analysis project Ga0224511, IMG submission 169988) | Sediment microbial communities from San Francisco Bay, California, United States - SF_May12_sed_USGS_8_1 | ecosystem: Environmental > Aquatic > Marine > Sediment | place: USA...
CATTACACTCTTATAGTCCAGGAATTCCACAATATATTTCTCTTAAAGGGGCTTCCCTGTTATCTGGGCGTGTGACAATACAAAATATTTTTTTTCGAAAACTTTCCTAATATATCCTTTAAATATCCTCTATCGAATTGATAAGTCGTTAAAACGCTTTTTCTCACATCAGCCGATAAATTTAAAGTGTTAAACGAATTTCAAAGCAATGAAAGACATATTAAAGTACCAAAAGATTTGTCGACACAAAATTTAGGTGTCCGAAAGTGTGTATAAAAGTGAAGGCCCTTCCCCAAGGGGAAATGCCTTTAAAAGAACACCACGAGTCAGTCATTGTCTTGATTTTAAGCTGCTTCGTGCGAAAATTGGGCTACAAATAATATTATCCTACAATCAGGGCTACGTTAGCCGTATAAACTACCGATCGAATAAACTTTGCTTTTTTCGACGGATGTTAAAAAAACGTCACACGCGTTATTCATTTGGTCAATGTTCGGTTGTTGTTTCGTGTCTTATTTTCCGTGCTCTTCACTCCCTTTTTTGTCTTATTTGTTTGATGTGTGAAATATTCCATAAACAGGTTATACATAAAAATGTCATTTAACTAAACAAAAAAGCACTGCAACTTCGCGAGTAAAGTTTTAAACCGTCGTCAAATTTCGCGATCATGACAAGTTAAAAATCAAAATGGAGGACAACGCCGGGCAGTTTATAAAATCTATTTTTTACATTTTTATTTTTCGAACATTACATTTAAATGTTGATTTATAAGATTCAAATAACTTAAAAATAAAATCGAGGACCATCATTATGTCGCTTGTGGTTCACTTTTCTGCTTGAAACAGTAAATTTGAGGATAATTCGATGCAATAGAAAAGAAGCTTGGCGACAACACGAAATAGCAAGGTAAACCAAAGAATTGGTTATATATAAGAGTACGAACAATCGGTTTTATAAATAATATGTCAAACATGTTCATTAACAATTTAAATGGTACGATAAATAGAATACTAGGTTAGTGTTGAATATAGCTCAAGTTCGACTGCTCGGCCTAATTTCACATCCTCGCGGGAAAAACTTGACGTATATTTAACACTAAACTATTATTCTTTATATCTTTCGAAATGTTTCATTTGGCTTTTAAAAAGGCAATGAAAACTATTAAAAAAGTTTGGTTCGAACCCACGCCTTCGACTAAACGAATGGTGAAGTAAGTAAGGCATAAAATACGACTGTCTTACACCATGAGCTAAGATTCGAACACACGCCCAACTTGGCTTTACTGGATCTAAACATCTAAACACCAACCGCTTTAGACCGGTATTACACAACTTTGTCATCCGAAACGTGTCGGTTTAACAAACGTGCGGTACTTATAACAAATCTCCGATTGACTCTGAAACAGGTTAATTCTCATACTAAACATTTGATCGAATTATATGTCAATCGATAGAACACGTTAACTAGTGTCACTCTTATTATTTATTTCGACTGCCACAAAATTACGCTTATTTTCAAGGATGTCTAATATTTCTGCTGTGATAGTGTTGGGTCATAAACAGAGGTGTTTTCTAGCGATAATTCAATTAGAATGTAATGTTCATTCGCATTTCAGCTAAGTTTGGCTTTCAATTAAGCATCTATCCAAGTCAACACTTATCCGTAAACTGTCCGTCGTCTGTAAAAAATCTCTTAAGGTCCGTTTATACACAGCGCGAGCGCGAACGCGTCCAACGCGAACAAACAAAATGTTCACTAGCGGATCCAACTTACTGAACCAGGCATTACCGACTAATGTGTCGAGGCATTCATCCACTAGAGGTAGAGGGTATAGAATATACATCATTAACTGTGACATCATTCAACTTACGAAAGTCTAGACACCACCTGGCGGACTTATCCCGTTTCCTGATCAACACCGGCGCTGAGGCCCATTCTGAAGTGGACGGCTCAATCACTCCAGTATCCAACATCTTCTGCAGATTTTCAAATATTTCCTTGAGAAAAATGAGTACAGAGGTGTCTGACTTATCACAGTAAGTTGTTGTGTGGCATCATTCATTACTACTGATGAACAGCTTCAATAAAACCGAGGCTGCTGTTTTCTCGTGCAGGCTATGCTTCCTGAGGGCTTTCCCTTTCATCAGTTTAATATTAAATCCTGAGCAGTCGCAATGCCTCATCAGTTGTGCGGGGTCATTGAAATGGATGCGTACAACGCTGCGTCATTATCCATGGCACCCCGACAGAACTGCTGCACCACCATCTGCTGATCGAGGACGTTGACCTTAACGGGTTACGCCTCAAAGCAATTTTCAAACTTCTCCACTATAGTCTCGAATTCTGTCCGGGGGTTCTTTTTTTAGCAAAGTTGAATAGAACCGACTGGCTTGTCCACCTAGACAGAAACAGAAGTGTTCCACCTTCTCATCGTCGGACAACCCATAAATCTTGGCGAGAAGGTTGTACACTTGTAGGAACACAGTCCAGGTGTCCTATGCCCCTTCAAAGTGGAGACTATTGGGTGTTGGAGGTTATCTGTCCTTTCTCCTCCCTACCCATTATGTCCAGCGCGTGTGGGGGCATGTTCCGTCCCGAACGAAAGTAGGACCTCTCCAGAGGCGTCTCGTACACCCTGGAACAGGCCGACTGGTCTTCACGGGCCTTGCAGTCAATGCCTGCTTGTCGGAATATCCAACGATCAGCCAGGTCCTTGTTCTTCCGTTCAACCAAATCTGACACTCGTTGAACTACCTCCTGATGTTCCGAGTCTAGATGAATTCTCCCCAGGTGTGTGTTGACCGTTCTCAGATGTATTTGTACCCTTTTTGGGCGTATGGCAACCTTCTTCAGGTATACTGGTACCCTCCTCGGGCGTCTTGTAACCCTTTTCAGTTGAACTTACCGGTTTCATTCAATCAAAAGACCGGTGTGTGGGTTTTGGCAACTATGCGAGGGTGATAAAGTTCCCCTTCTCCAACCGCAGAGGCTGCAGTTGAATGATCTTATTGGCACAAACGTCGCCGATCCCACGAATCGTCGAAAGTTCAGCGTATGTGGCTGTATAAATACTCACCGGCATCCACCACACCACTTATCCTGGAACTATGAACTGGCAGAAACACAAGCAAACACTCACAAAACCACACACACAGAACAACCTGTTCACGACACAGACTCCACAGAACTCCACAACACTTTATCACACACTTTTACGTCTAATGTATTTAACTGACTTATATTATCCATTGAAGAACTTTAAATTCACTGATTAGTTTTAATTAATCGACCTATAGCCCTTGTTCAGGACGGTCGATAATCCTCACAATACCTTGATTTCCTTTGGCTGTACATGTATAACTGGTTGAAACGAAGAGCACTGGCGTTGCTCGCTGGTCCTTGATGGTAGGATAATTCAAACACAGGTTCCTGGCTTTACGTAATAAAATATAACAATTTAATTTTCCTTTCTCATAGTTTTGGAAATCTTTGAAATATTTTCAACATGTATAACTGTCACCATAATTGTCCTAAATATTAAAAGTAAGGTAGTGCTAATAATAAATAACTAATGCTTGTTTTAATTATAATATAAATTGAAGAGATGTTCAAAGAAAGAATGTTGTAAACAATGTAGGTATGTCAAGTTTAAGGGTACCATGACAAACAACACCATGACGCCACAGACATTTAGAAAAAAACTATATTTTTGTGTTTTACGGATTTTTCTTTTTTATTTATAATTGTTTGAATGAATTCTCCAAGAAATGTTAAGTTACCGCCTTGGTACGGTCAATGACTTTCATTGGGAGATTAAAGCAGCTTTAAGCTATAGCAAACCACACTTTCTCAACATTTTTGGAGAAGAAAAAGAAAGAAAAAATGCATTTACTCTCTCCAACCCATACTATACCAGACTGGTATAATCACTGTGGTCACAAGTCACACTGGTCCTCAACTGATCGAAACGTTTTGCTTTCTGAAGAATACAAAATAGCTGTACATTAATTTTGTTCATTACACTATATATCACATTCTTTAAAAACGAAAACTCTATAGAAGTAACAATACAGGATCTTAATGGTTAAAGATTCTATGTTCTATAAATACTATCTAAATAAATGCCAAACAAGTTTAACGCAATTTGGTTTGTTATTTTTCAAAAAAACATCACACTCTCACTATCTCTCAATATCCTTTTGCAGGAGAGAGAACATTTGGTTGTTTACATTTTGCGTTGGCGGCCATCTTGTATGAAAACTTTGTCGTACTGAATATTCCCGCTAAAACCACGTGTTTTTTCAGATATCGTCATTTTTGTTCACGAGTTCTAAAACAAATGCAATTTAGTCCACACATAGCAGAAAAGTCCTAGAGAATGAGGTAATTTAAAGATGTTCCGTTGAAATATTAAAAAAGAAAGTTTAGTTTTCCGACGTTTGACGTAAGATAGTGGCCATTTGTAATTTATCAATTAAACAAGAGGGCACAGAGGGCCCTGAAACGCTCACCTGAGACATATTTCCCTTTTCCCCTTTCTTCATCGCTTTATGTACAACAGGCAACACCTGGAAGGTCTAAATCTGAAGGCTAAAGCTTTAAGATGTAAAAGTAGGTCAAAGGGTCAAGTTTAATGTTATAAATGTCAAAGTTCAATTCCCCAAACTAAGTTGTACAAGTAGTCCAAATTTGAAGGCCTTAGCTTTACTAGTATACACAATAAGTGTATAAGATTTGACCTAGTTTGTTTACCCTTCATGACTCCTATTCGAACTTGGCCTAGACACTGTCAAGACAAACGATCTGACCAAGGTTAAAAAAAAGTCTGGTCACAAATGTGGTCTCTAGAGTGTTAACAAGAATTTTCTTAGATTTGACCTGGTGACCTACTTGTCAATCCATTTGACACATATTCGAATTTGGCCTAGATAATGCTAAGACAAACATTCTGATCAAGTTCCATCAAAATCAGGTCGACAATCTGGCCTCTAGAGTGTAAACAAGAATTTCCTAAGATTTGACATGGTGACCCAGTTTTTGACCCGACATGACCCATCATCAAACTTGGCCTAGATATTGCTAAGACAAACATTTTGATCAAGTTCCACCAAAATCAGGTTGCCAATTTTGCCTCGAGAGTGTAAACAAGAATTTTCTAAGATTTGACCTGGTGATCTAGATTTTGACTTGACATTACCTCGTACTTATCCTAGATATTGTCAAAACAAACTTTCTGACCAAGTTTCATCAAACTCGGTTCGCAAATATAGCCTCTAGAGTGTAAACAAGAATTTCCTAAGATTTGACCTAGTGACCTAGTTTTTGACACGACATGACCCATATTCGAACTTGGTCTAGATATTGTCAAAACAAACATTCTGACAAAGTTTTTTATTGAAATATGCTTGCAAATGTGGCCTCTAGAGTGTAAACAAGAGTTTCCTAAGATTTGATCTGGTGACTTAGTTTAAGACCGACATTACCCATCTTCGAACTTGGCCTAGATATTGTCAAAACAAACATTCTGACCAAGTTTTATCAAAATCGGGTCGCAAATCTGGCCTCTACAATGTAAACAAGAACTTCCTATGATTTGACCTGGTGACCAATGTTTTGACCCGACATGACCCATATTCGAACTTGGCTTAGATATTGTCAAAACAAACTTTCTGACCAAGTATCAACAAAATCGGTTCGCAAAATAGCCTCTAGTGTGTAAACAAGAATTACCTAAGATTTGACCTAGTTTTTGACACGACATGACCCATATTCCAACTTGGCCTAAATATTGTCAAACAAACATTCTGACCAAGTTTCATCAAAAATCGGATCGCAAATGTGGCCTCTAGAGTGTAAACAATAATTTCCTAAAATTTGACCTGGTGACCTAGTTTTTGATCCGACAAGACCCAAATTCGAACTTACCCTAGATGTTGTCAAAACAAACATTATGACCAAGTGTCATAAAAATCGTATCACAACTGTGGTCTCTTGAGTGTAAACATCAAATGTTGACGCACGACGCAGGACGGACGATGGACATCAACTGACCACAATAGCTCACCATGAGCACTTCGTGCTCAGGTGAGCTAAAACAATTAGCATAGCGAGTTCTTAAATGCCAATATTTCCACTGAATGCATGAGTCCGTTTACCCTTTTTCAGGGTAGTTCTCGTCGCCATTGAAGAAGCAACATACCTTGGCACCAAGACACGTCTACTTGAAGGTCTCGAGAAGCTTAGCGGGTAGCTGTTTGCTGTTTAGAGATGATTCGTCAAGTGGGGCGAGAGCTTTGTCGCACGGCGTGAAGAAAATCGCGACTCCCAACGTGTTACCCCACTAATCATACTGCTGGTCTTTTGCTCCCAAATCTCTCGCATCACTAGTGAGAGACAATATATTTTTAACTATTTTGTAAAACCCACCATTTCCTATTCAAGTTATTACTTTGAAACCACTTTAACTGTTTTCTTGCTTAAACAAAAAAAAACGGGCAGCAGGCAATATAATCATCCCTGCACATGTCAATTGAAGAAAACAATTATTCATGTTTCAGGCATTACTAGTGCATTTCAATAAAATGTTTTTGAAATGTGGGTTTGAAATGAGAGAACAAATGTTATCTCCACGGAAATGATTATTGGAATTTCACTTATGACGTATACAATGTAATTTGATAGCTTTGTTTTTGTTAATCGTCTACTGTAAATTTCTAAGAAGTATCATGAACATTCATATTTCTAAGCGGATTTTGTTATTGTTATGTTGCATATTTATGACACTGTCAAGGGGTTATTGACTACAAGTTATTAAATGTCGGAAGTTCAGAAAGTTAGATTAATAATCCAACAAAACATATCAAGTAACCTAGCATTTGCCAACTAAAGTATAATATTATGAAAAATATTATTTTACTTAAGGCGGTTCCCGTGAAGTTATATCCTCAAGGCTGACTACTGTCCTTATTTTTTCTCGGTTGATAATGTATATGCCTTCGCCTCACCATCTCTTGTAACGACGATAAAATGTCTTTATTCATGCTTGAACATGAGATAAAAAAACGGCGTCAGCAGTTTTCTCAGTACAACGCCCTCGACCGACATTATCGATACCGAAAATGAAAATGCACTCCCCTCTTTCTAGATATCAATATACGCATGTATGTAAACACTGACTAATAAAACAGTCAAACAACGGCGTAATCTCGACTTAACCAAAAATATCATAAAACAAAAATCTAACAAAGCTAAAAAGGCAAACAGTAAAAAGGCAGAATCAATGAAAAACTGTTTAAACAAGATCGCAATTGGAAAAAGAACGAAGGAACGTATAGACAAATTAATTTAATAAAATCTCAAAATGGGAATCAGGCGCTTAAGTTCAATAACGCCCTTTTGATCAAATATGCAAACTAAATGACAACTAAAATAATATAAATATGCATTTACTCTCTCCAACCAGGCTACTTAGAAGCTGAACATAACGAAAGGAAAGTAAAAAAAGTAAGATTGAAAAGGGGTGAAAAAGATAGACTTCTAAGTACACAGGTCTTCTGCTTGTGAAAATCATCACAGGTCCGTGGCAGAAGAGCCAAGGCTAGAAAAAAATTTGTAAAGTAATTCTTAAAACCATAGCATCATCCCCTTCCCGCCTGATTAGGTTTCGAGAAGGACATTTATTATACATCAAAATAGTAACAGTCATGCAACTTTAGACGAAACACTATCCAAACTGTACCAAACACTCGAATGCATGGTCCCTTAGAAATGGAATGTTATGAAAAAGGCAAAACCACGTATGCTGAAAAGTTAAATGACGACCTTATTCTTACATATAACCATAATAAAGTCAGGCTAAATATGTTTGTATTTAAAAATAAAAACCTTACAAATTAACGAAATCCCAAATTTAAGACACGTTAGAGTTTTCTTTGGTAAAGGGCTTTAACGAATTTACAAAAGTGCTGGCATATTTGCCATTGTTTCACTGTTCAAAACTAAAGAGCATGTGTTTTTAAGAATGTGCTTATCATACCTTTTGTTCAGAAAATCTTGAGTTATTTATTGCACAGTATGCTGCAAGGAAACGCCATTAGCCTTATATTTTACTTAAAAAAACTCTTTTTGAGGAAGTCCCTGTAAAAGTGTGGATGCGATAAACCCTCTTCAATCAAATTTATCGAAGAAGAATTAATCTGTTTTACTAAATCAAAAAACCTGTTATAAAATTTGGAAAATGTTTTCCTCAGTTTATAATAGAGAAAAGCCTGCTTTAAAAGTTTTTTTGAAATAATAATTAAAATAGTCCACCTTGTTGCATACTCTAGCAAATCGGATGTGTTGCTGATGGTTCCCTTTCATCAGTTTAATCCGATGGTATGTTCCATACGATGGGCTTGAAGGGACATCGTTATCAAGGCAAGAGAAATGGACAATATCGAAATTAAAATCATTTCTCTTGTCATAAATTTTGATTGCACAACGGAGGTTATGGATTTGAATATCTAAGTCTTCAAAGAGAATTTAGTAGAGGTCTATATAACATAAAACATGCCATTTTGTCTTAAAATTACAGAGGTTAGTACAAAATTAAATGAATGCAAATGGCTGAAACATTTATGTAGGACTTCGCTTGATGCGAACATCAAGTTAAATTCTGACTCGTTGGGCAAGGTTACAAAACTCACTATGAAAACTGCGCACATAAATATGATCACGAACATAAAACCATAAAAAATCAATCAACTGCCACCAGAAGTCTTAACAAAACGCAAATGTTCAGGTTACTGCCCATTGCAGAGAGCCGTAACAAAGTCACTGTAGTAGACATGTCCCTGTACAAAACGTTGCAACCGCCTTCAGGTGTTAAATGGAAATGTAGGTTGGTAATTTTCTCTTTTTTTCTGTAACATTCTCAACTGAATTTGTCAATCGAAAAATACTTGGAAGCGACACTTTGTGAATCATAAGGAAGGGTTTCTCATTCTAAGGAACATGGGAATAATGAAACTAAATTGCCATGAAAACAACTGTTTTATAATTGTTTTAAAGTTACATGTGCCTTATCGGCAAGGATAAATGCAACGATTTAAAAAAGAAGAAGAATGAAATAGTCTTTGACATAAGATGTCTGTGCAGTTGTTTCTTAATTGTTAATCCTGTTTGATTGTCGTGTAAAATATACATGTTCTCATAGTAAATTAGCGATGACACTTTATTACAACGTTGGGTTATTAATCTTGCTGTTTAAGATTTCAACTGACCAAATATGAAAGAATGTGATGGAAACACTAGTCTAAGATTATATTTAAAATATATTTAAATTCTATAAAAATGAATATAAATTTACCGCTGACAAACAAGCAATATAATACAAAAAAGGAATTAACGTCAAAGTTTTTTGATAGATACGCCGAGAGGTTGAAGCTTTGAAGTGAAGGAGATGAGGGACGCATGCCCTTGACAATGGCCATCGGATGGAGACAGTCACGAGTGGCGGAAACGGCTATCACGAGTGTCAGGTGCCGCTTGTCCGACTGTATTGTCGTTACTCGGATCGACTTCTGGTCTTTGTCGTCTATGGTTTGCTCTCCATACGATGACGGGGTAGACGGTCGTTTAATCTGTGTTGACCATCATGGCGTCGTCGATCTCATCCTTCTTATGCTTCCGGCGAATGACTGAAGCTCGATCGGCTGGAAGTCTCTGTCATCTTATCTAAATTTGATTGTTATGGCTTGTGTTTACCTGAAAAAGAAAAAAAAGAAGAAAAATATGATTTCAACAACGAATTACTAAAACACTTCTGTTGCACATTATCTATAAACTACATTTTATTAAAATGTAATATATGTACAACCATAATTATTGGGCGTAAGGTTATAACAACCCGCGATACAAAGGTTTCGTTACGGCGATAATCAATGTTACATGCTTTTATATAATTATTTACATTTTGTTTAAAATACTTCAGTTTTTGCTCCCATCTGTCACATGTGAGGAACTGTCATTCCCTTGCCTGGTAGCTGAGCTAACGGTAGTACCGGTAAACCCAAAAATCATGGTTTGGTAAACCGACCTCCGAAATATTATCTTATAAGGGTTGATAACGGCATTAATAAAACAAAAATAATTATATTTACACTAGTCTTTCAATATGGTTTTATATAATATAAGTTATACTTGTACAAAAACAAGTACATCTTTTTTGTTACCTTATTATTTACTTGAATACTGCATAATAATTATTTGCTTGTTTTTATACTAAAACACATCTTTTAAAAGTACAAATACAAATGTCTTCAACATAGTTTGTCTATTTCCCAATAGATGTTCGTTGAATTCGTTTGACTCGAGGAGCGAACGACTTAACCTCATGTAATCCATGTTACCAGTGACACTCCGAATGTATGGTTTTCCAATGTGTTTATCACAGTGCACATCGCTACGGTATGACCGATATCCCCCAAGGACCAATGTCAAGGCAAATGTTGTCGCCCGTGTATGAGATTGCCGCAGGAATCTAGACCCCATTTAATTTGCAATTTAATGCTGCAGCAATGACGTCAATAATCTCCATCTCGTAATAACAAGAGAAGCTTCTTTTCTACGAAGACGGAAAACAATTTCTAAAGCTTAAGTAGTGAGACGTTCTCTTTTCCTAATCTGCAATTTATAACTTATTCATGGGTTTGCATATGGTATTTTAGCGGAGCAGGTATTGCAGTAGTTGCAGCTGAACAGTAACTACTTTTGATAATTGTTAAACGCATACTGGAATCACAAACGAAGTCTTGTGCATCTATGTGTTGTTTCTGTAAATTACAAAGTTTGACCAAACGATCGTTCGTAAACACACAACAAATATCAGTGTTTAACACTATGGATGTTTTGGTTTATCTTTCTGAACAAAAGCAACCGTTGTTTTACAGGAATCCTTTCTTGTTGTTTACATAATATGTTTATACCAGTATGTTGCGTTGATGGCATTTGCACAATCTTAACAACAAATGCCACTATCCCCTCATATTCCGGCATAAACTACTTTTTCTGTCTGAATATTTCAAAAGTTTATTTAAATATGGACAAAAGGCCAAATTTATATTCTGTGTATTTGAACCAAAAAACAATTGATTTCCGTTTAATTTTTAAAAAGTACGTATATCACCTAACAATACACATATATCGTAAGTAATGACACATACATCTTTATGTATCAACAATGTCTGGATACTCTGGGATTTATAGCATGGAACTGAATGTTGCAGTTTTCTCGACTAGAAGGAAGGTTTCTGCCAGCCGCAACTGATCGGTAAATCTTGACACACGTCGTTGTAGTCGTTATCGCTGATACGGCGAAAACTGACCTATTTCCAACGGTTGACGCATTAAAGCGATGCAAACTTAATGGTCATTTGGGTATCCGACGATGAAAGCTAGGTAACTGGAGAAAGTGTGGAACAAGCACAACACTTACTTACATTTTGTTGGTGTTGTCCCTAATTGATTAGGAATGTGTTTTCGACTATTACGTTTATTTGTTTTATTTATTTAGAATTTACAACGTCACAGTCTTACCCTTTATAGCAGCGCCATAGTATAAACAATGTATCAGGAAAATACGTAATTTGTTTTTACATAATTAAGTCAAGGCTCTCATAAGACTAGTATGGTACAGGAAAAACAACAGCATATGTTTGCTTTTACACTGATGCACGACTAAAGAAAACGGCTCATTTAACGAAAAAAATATAGGGTTGATATTAGGAAAAACAACAATCTGTGAGCATATAAAATAATTATGTATAAATAATACTTAAAAAAATGCTTATAGGACAAAGTCTACACCATAGCATCTACACTGTCACGGTGACTTTGATGCTTGTTTTAATAAGCATGGCGTCTTAAAACACAGATCTGCACAGGTAGTAACACAATTGTATTTGATTTTGCTGACGTATAAAAAAAAATCACGTCTGCAAAGTTTTATGTAAAGAAATTGTCGTTTAATATTGAATTATTAAGAAATAATCATTAAATCGTGCTATCTATGCGGTAATTCACGCAATAGTCAAACTTGAGAATAAGTTATGCCTGCTAGTGTATAATAAATGCGTTAGAATACATGACTTCTTCTATATAACGTATCATTATTTAAAATAAATGAAGAGTAGTTTGAAACAAATACAGAAATATGTTCGAACAATAGTCACAAAACCTCAAGACGCCGATCTGTAACCATATCTATGTTTTTTTCGACTCGGTTTTAAGTTCATGTTATATAATCTAGATGATAACCAGTGAATCCAATCTTGTTTGCGTATTATAAAAAGCATTGCTGACACGAAGGTCACCGCCCTCTGTGAAATATTAGGATTAAATGAGACAACAATTCCCAATGAACATCCTAGACCAAATTTATGTAATGACGTCTGTATTAACCTTTTTAGCTATTGGAATGTCCACGGGCAGAATCTCTGCACAGTCATAATATATAATAGACACATATCTGTATCAGAAGACGAAAGTACATGTACTGATTGTATTGTATTACTTGAATTGATGTGTATTGCACATTATGAGTGGTTTTATTGTCTGGAGACATATGACTGAAAACTATAGCAATCACAATTCTACTTTACCGACACAGCGTTACAATAAAATTAAGTTATTTAACAGATCCTTAAATTGCGGTTACCATCACTTATGTATTTATTTGCATTTTAGTATGTGTACAGATGTATACACTAAGAAAACTCATTTTAACAGCGTCGATGTACTGGATGTTTGTTCTAAAGGATTATTCTACAAATATTTATCTGTTCTTTGATTTATTTTATGAAACGATTTTATGCCCCTACAACTTTTAGGGATAGAATTAGCATTAAACGGATGTTTGTTCGTAACCCAAATGGTGTAACGCGCGTAACTTATAATTTATTTATAAAGTGCTGGAGCCATGAAGCCTTATATAAATACTTGTCAGCGTTTGAACTGACTCAACTCAAGTTCAAGATAAAGATCAAACTTTGGGGTAAATATTCGGCTTCGGTTTTCGCTCTCAAAGAGTTTTTGTCCTGTCTTTATCAAACTTGGTGAAAATGTTGGTGGGCATAATATCTCGACCAGGATCTATAACCAGCCAAATCCCCCATGCACTCCTGTATTATGGCCCTTGAATTTTCCAAAATTAGGTATTCCGCTCTCTAAGTCAAATAGTTTCATAATTTCTTGATCAAACTTGGTGAATATGTTGGTGGGCATAATATCTCGACCAAGTTCTTTAACCTGCCAAATCACCACAGGCTCTCCTGAATTATGGCCCTTGAATTGTCAAAAAAACTGAATTAGCGGTATCTGCTCTCCAAGTCGAATATCCTGCTCCCAAAAATGTTGTCTTTACCATTGAATTTACCACAAATACGATTGACGTAATTTGTGTCAGTTTGGCACTATTGTTATGTAATTTAAAAGTACAAATACAAATGTCTTCAACATAGTTTGTCTATTTCCCAATAGATGTTCGTTGAATTCGTTTGACTCGAGGAGCGAACGACTTAACCTCATGTAATCCATGTTACCAGTGACACTCCGAATGTATGGTTTTCCAATGTGTTTATCACAGTGCACATCGCTACGGTATGACCGATATCCCCCAAGGACCAATGTCAAGGCAAATGTTGTCGCCCGTGTATGAGATTGCCGCAGGAATCTAGACCCCATTTAATTTGCAATTTAATGCTGCAGCAATGACGTCAATAATCTCCATCTCGTAATAACAAGAGAAGCTTCTTTTCTACGAAGACGGAAAACAATTTCTAAAGCTTAAGTAGTG
>Ga0224511_10001672_pt1 | contig 13831 bp, 4 predicted proteins | sample SF_May12_sed_USG_2_FD_169988 | JGI IMG/M metagenome (GOLD analysis project Ga0224511, IMG submission 169988) | Sediment microbial communities from San Francisco Bay, California, United States - SF_May12_sed_USGS_8_1 | ecosystem: Environmental > Aquatic > Marine > Sediment | place: USA...
GGGAGGCAATCCTGCGAGGGGCTCCCAATGGGGTTGAAAGTAGTACTTGCATCAGACAAACAGTGACTGATACGGGTTTTATCAGTCACTGTTTCAAACAGTGAATTACCGTTTTTATTTCACTGATTTTTCTCTATAAACTACCGGAATGCATATAATAAATCTTTGTTTCCCCTGGACTGACTATAATCTTTAGGTAAAAAAGGCGCTTAGTGGGTATTTTAAATTTTGTTTTAGAAAAGTCATATATTGATTTATACTTAAAAGCATACTCTTTCGATGCTAGAAGAAAAACAATAGTTTTTACTATAATAATTTCTCTGCAAATAAAAGGGTACGTTTAGGAAGAATTTTTATGGGTCAGGGGGATAAAAAGAGAAACAATCACAATTTTATTCGAAGCCTAATGTTGAACTTTTCTCACCAGAGGGGGCATGTTATGTCTTTATATAATGACCTGATATAATATCTGGACTCTGTTGAGCACAACTTTTAAAATATAATATTTTTTACTTCAAAAGTTAAAACTTATTTTTTATTATGTTACCCTACATGCAAACTGGATGACTGGATGCATAAATATACAGTACAATATTGGTTAAATGTTAGTGTCACTATCTCTCATTATTTATTTATTCAATTGGCTTAGATTCTTCCCAGAATCAATCATTTATATTATAATTTAATTATTACGCTATTTGCTTGATTAAACAATTAAAAATAGTCTCAGTATATAATATTTCAATGTCTATAAACAGCAAAGTGGCCCATGGAGTTAGGTATCAGACCTCCATATTGACAGAGGGACAAATATCCCCTGCCATGATAATCTATGAAACGTACCCAATGTACTAGACAAAAATTTGCAAATCACGCAATTAAAACTGAGCATTGGAGAATTTGCATGATTAAACTAACAAGTGAAGTCCTGTGTTTTCAATTTCATACTTAATTGCTCGCGCGCCTGGTCACCAGATAACCATTTCAGATTTTCAGATTTTTGTCGTCCCAGGACCACCTACTGAGTTTGAATCTTCATCGCTCACGAAAACCTAAACACTGGTATTTTAGTGAACAACAGGCCCGGGTGGGTCTTAAAATGGAGACAGAGCCAAACAGACTGGGGAGATGAGCTTGGTTATTTAGGAATGTAATATAAAACTGACGGGATTTGATGAAAACATTAATCAAAATAGTATTTCAGTTAAGGATTTGGGTAGGATTTATTAAAGAGACCAAAATTAAAATTGTTTTGCGGCAAACTATTTTTAGGAGATTTATCAACTAAATCTATGGCCTGGGACTTGAATCAGTCCATATATAGTTTGTCAAATACATACAGATTTGATAGGTTAAGATAAATGTCAGGATTAATAGAGTCCGATGTTTTCCTCAAAACAAGGCATACAGTAAAAGAAATGGTTGTAAGATAATCTTTGGACCACCCATTTGTGGAGCAGGTTTGACAGAACATACAACAAGCATTATTTGTTTTAACCTGACACATGGATCATTTTAGTACAATTTTTTTGAAACCAGAACCTAATTTAATAAAACATGCAAGACTTGAGCTTAATCTTAATAAAATGTTTATCAGTATTAGCTTTTTTAATCAACCAGAAAATCTTTGCTTGTGATGTCATAAGCAAAGATTGGACTTTTAAGAAGATGTTTACAAACGAATCTTACCTTAATATAATTGTTGCGGACAGATTTGTCGAATTTTTCACAGAACTCTTCAATAGCGCTGAGAGATTTTGACGATGATTTTCCATGTTTGTCGGTTTCTTGATCTTGCTTTTGTCGAATTTTCTCTGAAAAACAAAATCACATAGGTGATCAAAACATAAAATTTTAAGACTGTTTATCGAGAACATCAACATTTGTCATAGTGTTTTTCTTTACAATTTTAACATAGAACATCATTTCAAATTTTCAATATAACTTAATGTACTTTGCATTATCTTGCCTCATAAACTTTACATTCATGGAGTTTTCAGGAACATTAATGTTATCTTACAATAATCATATAGTAAACTGTATCATAAAATACAAAATACATCTAAATAGTCATAATAATCTGTAAAATCATATATAAACAACAAAATAATATCAAATACATATAAACATTTTTTTCAGCCCTAGTTAAAAAAATTTTTACGAACAACCATAAACAACAGACCTTTACACTTCAAACATTAATTTTCATACAGGAATAAACCTGCAGCACTCAATTAATATTTTTAATTTTTTGCAAGGTTCACCAGTGCAGACTAATTCACCCAACAGGAGAATACCTCCAATATGATTTATTACTATCAGGCAAATTTATCATTCTAGAACCCTCTGATTAATAACATATTTTCCCCAGTTGTTCAACCTGTTTCTGTTGTATCAGCATTTCTAACAAAGGTGAGCAAAAATGACTGGACATCCTAAAGGCATGGTTTGATAACCTATTAATCATACTTCTATATTAAGTATTGCAATAAAACCAGACTAGAGCTTTTCCTGTTCATAAGCGTTTTACTAACATGCCTTTAAAAATTGTGCTACAGTCATTAATTATTAAAATTATCATCTGTCTGATATTAAGCAGCCTACAGGTGCAAAATTGCAGCGCTTAATTATATAATTCCCTGCTCAGTGGTGTTATTCAGTGAAATGTCATGTTGACACTGAAGTTCCAACCATTCATATGTTCAGTCTATGCCTATCAGGCATGTTCCATATTATTACAAGCTTCCAAAAAGAAGGCCAGAATAATTAACTGTTTGAAGCAAAGGCTACAGTCTATGAACTTTTTTGAACTACCATTTACCATAATATTAATAGCAAAGGGGCAAAAGTTTTAGCCCCAAATGGTATTCTTAGGAAATAGACAGTATATAAGAAACAAAGGATGATGTGGTCCTAAAACCAGTGATGAAAAATCTCTTACAGATGAGCCTAACACCTTAAAAAGCATTATTAATTAATGATTTTGTTTTCAACAGCAAAATTAAAAATTCTTTCAAACGAGGTATGTTTGGTTACATTTTGTCCAGTGCTCTTGAAGATATGATGAAAAAGGTTGGCCACAACTTCGTGAGATGCACAAAAGTCTACATATGTTAAGGTGATCTTACCTATAAGGCAGTGGTGTGCGTACTTCAAGGCATCCATCACAACGCTCTCGACAGCAAAGTTGGCCTGGTAGTTGCCCGCCGGCGGGTTCCGGTGTAGGAAGTTCTGAAGCAGCTTGTCGAAATCTGCCGGGAGGTTTGAGATGAGCTGATACGGGAAGTTGGGCGTGCTGAAGTTCATATCAGCGATGATGAGATCTCGTAGGAGCGGGAAGAGCGGGTGAGAGCGGAAGGCGTTGGATCGGTCCGTGATGAGGTGTTGGATGAACCGCTGCTGCGATGCCATCATTGGCGGTCGGTTGGGTGACCCCATGTTTTTACAGTTGCTGCAGTTGGGGATCACACACGGCACTCCAGAGAGCTGCCCACACTGGCTGCCCGACTGGTCGCCCATGCCACCACCGGGCATACCCATGGGCATAGACTGCGGGGCCACACCCATCTGATGTGGCTGCTGGGGTGTCTGCGGCATGCCACCGTTCCACCCGGACATCCCGTCACCCATCGCACCATTGCTCTGGCTCTGTGGGAACATCTGACTGTCCAAGTTGTTCATGTTCATGTTGTTCATGCTACCGAACTGTTGATCGTATCCCATCATGCCATTTGCACCACCGGACGAAACATTCATGTGTCGAGAGTTAGGCACTTGGTAGCCCTGTGAGCTAGGGGTCATCCCCTGATAGTTCTGACCGTTGTTAAAGGTCTGGCCACCTGGCCGCATGCCAGGCCCAGCTCCCATCATGCCTTGCTGCCCCGACATACCCATCATGCCACAGTTCTCACCCATACTACCCTGAGTTTGACTCGAAAACTGACAGTTTGTATTCTTCATCATATTGTTTTGCATCACTGAGGGATCAAACATAGCAGACCCTTTAGAAGGGTCGTTCATTTGACAGGAGGACCCCTGACCCCTGTAGGGATCCATCTGAGGTCCCATAGAGCCCATGGCCCCGTTTGGCATTTGGCAGTTCATGTTTGACATATTGGCTGTGTTGGACAAGTTCTCGCCACCATAACCTTGCATCACTAGGTTCTGGTTGCTGTCCATACCAAAATTTCCACCGGAAGACTTCTGCTGGCAATCAAATTGTTGCATATTGTTCGTATTTGAGTATTCAAAGGCATTCACATTAGTTTGGCCAGTGTTAGTAGGAACTGTATAGGGAGCAGTTTCTTGTTTCACATGGTGCCTCAAGTGTGGCATCATTTTAGGGTTCTTAGAATGCATTCTCTGAATACTGTTCCTATACTCCTCGAGTTCACAATCAGGCACATTGTTCCTATAGCAAGGCTCGTACGGTAATCCGTTCGGTTGAGCACAACTAGCACTAGTGTTGTCAGCGAAATGCACCGATTTCTGAGGCGTCCCCCCACCCATTGTCATTTTGTGCTGTTGTTGATTGTTGGCACTATTGAGGGGGTCTGATATACTTGATGGCACAGCGGAACTTTCCAGACTGCGCACGGACTGCGAGTCTGACGACGTGAAGTATCCCTGATCTAGCGGAGATTCTAATGGACGGTTATATTGAGAGTTCATTGTCTGACCTGGGTAGCCCATGTTGCCATGGCTACCAGAATTGTTCATGGCACACGACTGACCCTGTGACACACTGGGCTGCATGTATTTCTGGCCTCCTGGTGGCTGCTGGAAGTTCTGAACATTAACGTTGGGTGGCACTGGTCGCCCATGTCTCTGGAAGGTCTGATTCATCGGGGCCTTCTGCTGCAGGTTCATACACGCTTGACCCTGTCCTTGACCTGGTGTTGGGTACTGCCCATACTGAGGTGGGGGCTTGTACCCAGCAACCCCCGTTGTGCTGTGGGGCATCTGAGGAGACGGTGCCCCGCTCACTAAGGTTCTTGGTGAGTAACACCGCTGCTGTAGGTTGTTCATTATATTTTGATTGCTGCCAGTTGTCTGGTTACTATGCACACTTGAATGGTTGCTATGGCTACTATGATCACTATGGTTACTTTGATTTGAGCTTAGTGACAATGTTGATCTTGGTGACATAGCACCTTGAGAGTTGGACAAGGGCAAAGGTCGTCTAGGAGTTGGTGGGGTCTGTGGTGCCTTAAATACATGGCTGTTAGGTGCATGACTGAGGGGCGGAGGGCTGGGGGGTCCAGAGTTGGACATGTGGAACCTCTTGCTCACCGGACTGCTAGATCCACTGGACGTAGCAACAGTCACATTTGTGCTTGAAGCTATAGAGTATGACGGCGAGCCACAGTTGCGCCCGTTCTGCTGACTGCTGCCTGCGCCGGCGCCACTCATGCCCCACATGTTGCTGGCGTCACATGTCTTGTTGGTGGGCGTATTGAGGGCGCTGTTCTGCTGACTCTGTGTAGGGGTAGGGAAACCCGAGGACCGCAGCCCCTCGGGTGTCATGTATTGCTGTGGGTCCACAGACTCGTGCTCCATAAGGAACTCAACAAAGTCGAGCTCCATCCCCTCCTTCATGCCGATATCCTCGCACAACTCATCCAGAAGCTCGTTGGGAAGTCGCTCGTCCATCTCCGCAGCGTCCGGTGGTGGGGACGACGGAGTGTCCGGTGACCCGACATTCTCCAGCGACAGCGTCGTTGTTACGGACGATGCTGACGGGCTGGCCGGCGCCTCTCGGTACTCCATTAGCTGTAAACACACAAACATTGCATTTGATATAACATGTAATTACACAATGGTACGGTTACAAAAAAAAAAATCATATGAACAAAAAAATTTTTTATAGCATGTTGTCAAACCTTAATAAGTTAATAATGAATTTATTGTATGTATTGTCATTTTGAACTTTTAGATGGAATACAAGTTTTTTAATGGTCACAAATAAATTTAATAGTGATGGTGAAATATCATTTTATAATATGACATTTGAATAAGTTCAAATCAAATGTTAAAAAAATAATCAGCAGATTTACAACATTCTGAAATTATGTCAATCACAACATAGATTGGGAACATATTTTTTTTCCATATAGCATGTTTGTCATCATGTGAAACACACACATCAGCAGAAATAATAGTACATATGTCAGTAGGTTATAATCTGAGGGCATGAGCAGTGTGCAGATTTTCGAGAGTGTAAAACCACAGGCCATTGTAACAATACTTCCAACAGGACAAAAAACGAGCCCAGCGTGAGAATTTGAAGAAGGAAGTCTGTGAACCAGTTGTAAAACATTGTTCAGTTTATTTACACTGCCTTGTCGGACTAAAAAAACAGGAGAATTTTAGGTCAATCAAAGACATAATATAACACGTTAAGATAAAGATCTCCCACTTTTCATAGATTTTACATACTGTTTATCACACAGATTATGTGGTAAATGTAAATTCTAAAGAGTTTACAATATTAGTCTTTTAAAGATCGAAGAGACCCTTTGGTTGAAAATGGGAAATAAAGCATAACCTTTAAAAATAACACAAAGCAGTTTTTGTCAAAAGTTAAATGTCAAAGCCTTTCACTGTTAACCACAAATCAAAGCCCCAGTAACCTCTCAAACCTCAGGGTACACCACAGTTTACAAACACAATCAGAACATGGCCTGTAAAATACCCTAATCTGTAATCCAACCGCAAAAACTCGACAAATTCTTGCATGACTCAACCTCACTATAGTAGAAAGCTGGAGATACGGAAAGATAACAAAAACAATGCAATAACTTTGACGACTTTCTGGCTACGGTGCTCCAGTGGAGGAGAGCAGTTTTCTCAAGCCTCGACTGGAGCCCTGTAGCGGTTCTGTAGCAGCGTGGTGCGTGTGCTGTGTGGCACTGCATGGTGGGATGCTGTATGGTACTAGTGGTGGGACGCTGTTGGCTTTTTGGCCATAATTCTGCGATACTTGTAAAACTGTCTCTCTCCTTCTCTCCCCCTCTCTCTGTCTCACTGTGTGTCATGCCTCTTGGCTAACAAATGCGCAAAAATGTTTCCTACAACTGGGCCAAATACTTGAGCCATGTCATTCATTATTTTTACTTCATTCTTAAATAATACACTCCAATAATTATGCAACAATTATAATCATTATAAATATTAATTTTTTTTAGTTAATAAGTTAAAAAAAAATAACAATGATAACTTTTCTAAATGTATCTATTAATATGTACACTACCCCTATGACTTCAGAAAAGTTAGTAAGAATTAATCTACATATTGCAAGAAAAAAGATGGATGTTTTGACCATAACAAACTATTTTATTTATTTTTTTTCAAAAATAAAATCCATCTTTATTACAACCGTTACAAAAACCTTTTAAAGTTACTGGTAAAACAATCCCCCCCCCAAAAAAAATAAAAAAATTATAAATTATGTTACATACCATAATATTCAAGCAAGTGTATAAATCCCCAACTTCAAGTCACCAAATTCCATGTAAAAGACATGAGAAATTAGCACGAGAAGAAACATTAACAAGTGTCCACCTTTCCAACACCTTATTGACATAACAATTATTACCCTTGCCCTTGCAATGAAAGCCAGTCAACTCAACGCTGCACTTGCCTTATATGATTATTTGTTTTCAATTTACATGAAAACATAAATAGGGACAATGAAGTTGGTCTCAGTGTGGCTGGTTTGCTCTTTGCTTATGGCAATATGACGTTTTGTGATCAGCTACGAATACGAATACTCATAAATGCATCAATACTGCATGATTAAAAGTGCATTTGAAGGCCCAATGTTTTGCAGTGGAAAGTGTAATCAAAACATCACCACTGCATTAAATGGTAGAAGTCCCCTCTGATAGCATTTCTAATTATGACTCTTCAAGCGACATTTTCAAGTAATATCAGATTATGTTCATTAATTAATACATCTCTGGTTCTTCACACTACAGTTTATGCATTGGCCGTTTGACTGATACTGAAGCCTATGTAAACCCTCTCAAATCAAAATCTACATTTCTGTCACTTGCATAAAGCCATGCCATATCTTAACTGTCAATCGCTGTTAAAACAGATTCCATTCATCTCAATGTACCTGAGTCATTTACTTTGGCTTGAGATCTTGACCATCGTAAATAAAACCCTATCTGGTCAAGGGTTTTAAAATTCAACAACTTTTTCTCTACACTATTTACTTTAGATAACCTAAGAGGGTCATATCTTTAAGATTCATTGAAAAATAAAGTAATCTCGGTCCATTATCACCGAATTCGTCATTTGTCATTTAACACAAAGACGTTGATTGCTTGCCGTCGTTCGGGGCGGCGAAGTTTACAGAAATTAATCGCGAATAATCACGTCCCTTCCCCTCACGCTCCCGTGTACAGTCCACCGTCCACGACTCGGGTATCTGCTAAAAATGGAAGGTCACAATTTAATTAAACAGTGGTTGGCCAGCAACAAAGCGGAATGATTTCATTCACGAGGGACTAGGATGTAAATCATTCTCGAAAAGCTGTTATTAAAATGGCTTTTATTTCTTATAAAGAGCCCACAAGCCTCCCATCCCAGCTCAATGTGATGGTATGTCCCGATAAAGGATTAAAATATTCACCGGCTGTTGAATCTATTATGGAAAAGTGTCTGAAGTCGACTTAAGATAAAGAAAAGAGCTGAAGGGCCTCGTGTCAGAGTTGGTCAGCAAAGACAAATATTACCCACAATGCCCCAAATGACAAGTATGTCATTATTTGTGCTAAATGAGTGTCCGTCTTTTAGAAATTATGGGAAATACCCAGTCTCTGGTCCCCTCTTTCCCATGACATGGCCGTGTTTGTCCGTCCCATTCAGGCCTGATTTCCATTGAAAAAACATAACAGAAGCAATAATCATGGGAAAAAGACTCAAAAGTTGCTAAACACTCTAAACACTATTTAGGTGTGTTTCTTAAAAATATTGACTTTTGAAAATTATAATGTTGAAAATTATAATGTATGCTTTGAATTGCAAAGCCTTTAAATTAATATGTAAAGCACACCTTCAAATAGCCTTCACAGTCCAAGTTGCTGTAGAAACATCTAAATATTTAATCAGGTCAAAAAGCAACAAGTAATTTAATTTAATAAGACCAGCTCTTGGAGTGCCAATATTCAAGCAATAAAACTATTTTCATCCCTCAGTTTACTCAACTACAGACTCAACTTAATCATAAACTGTAAACATCGAGCTTTAGCAATCAAACCCTCAAGTTCCAAATTCCCCAACTGTAAACAAAAAGCTTACAGAATCAATCTATAACAAATTCACTGGAGTACAAGTCTCAGCTTTATTATATTTTCAACAATCCGCAGATGGCCGCTTATTTATTTTACCTCAAATCTGTTTTTTAAGTAATTTGAGCCCGCTGCTAAGCCTTCTGATAATTCGAAACATATGTAGTGTGCTGTTGAGTTTTCGCTTCACATTATTGAAAAGTATGCGACTACATTATCTTCAGAACATGCAAAATACATTGAGAATCTCAGCTTGGTACCTCTAGAAACATTGAAGATAGAAGCATTCTCTTTATTCAAGGCTTAGTCGACCCTTTAAACTCAATTTATTGGCTTTATTTTCTATGTTTGTGATAAAATGTATATAAAGAATGTTAAAAGCCTTTTAAACCCCTTTTTATAATGTGCAAAATCTGGTGTTAATGGTTTTATTATGTAACAATAATTGGATAGCAAATAAATGTTGTTTATTTGCAAATAGTGCATACACTTAGAAAAGCAAACATTTGTTTCCCACAATTGCAAAGCCTAGCCAGTCTCTAATCAATATTTATATAAGATCTGTATTGTTGTTGTTATCACCCTGATTTATAGATAATAGGACCCTGATCCCCCTATGAGACCCTTTGGGCCTTGGCTATCAAGTGTGGAGCCAAGATATGGGGGCAAGAAAGCTCTATCTGCATGGAGAGAATGCATCTTATAAAGGCTTCTGGTCAGCCTCTGTAGATGGGGAATTTGATAGGAAATAGGAAATCAGCACCACATGCACATGACATGGGATGAACATAAACACACAAACATGTGCATTCCCATAGTGACCATATCTTCATGATGATAACTCTGGAGAGTGCCCATGTGCAGTAATAAAAATTATCAACATTTTAAAAATGAACTTTTACCCAAATGACTATCATCTGAGACCAGTGATACTAAATAAATACATACTGAGGCAATCTGGGGGAGCCCAATTCTTGCTATAATAGCTAGAAATAGCTACAGTCATAAAATATATTTGTTCTGAGAAAAAGAATAGAGGAAAGAAAGTTTGTTTACATTCTTATCCAAATATGTGCACAATGTCTACATAAAAGTGTGTTGGAATGACGTAGGAAACAAGATAATATACAAAGAAAAGAAAAAATACAGCCTAATAATAAGAAATATTAATCACTTAATAAACACCATACAAAAATTTATAAAATATTAGCAGCTGAGAAAACTTTTGATCGTTCCTCCCAACCTTATATATTAAGTCTAGAATTGTCATAAAAACCACAAGCCTATACTCTAAGAACACTATCAAATTATGAATCTACCAATAATGTCAGTCTACAGCATGCCAATAATATGACTTAATCACTCAAAGGGGCTGAAACAATGATGACTATGGCCCCACTTGTAACAGGGGACAACAGGGACCCCCTTTGAAGTGACAGCTAGCAGGGTCCACCATGATAGAGCACCATGTGATGGTCAGTTGATGGCCAGCATCAGATACGGTGAATCTAGTGGCCCCAGGGGACATCTGGCCCCAGCAACCACTTAGCTGACCAGACAGCTTTTATGGCCCGTTTTACAAATTGGTGCTAATCTTGCCTCTTTATTGCTTGTCCCATTGTCTTTGCTGTGGTAACTTAATATCCTATTGTACATGAATAAAGAAGAACTTGGCAAAAGTTAAAAGAAAAGAAGCAGATTTTGAGTTTTCTGCAGAAAGTGAGATCCAAAACGCTACTGTTTACCTTCTTTAAAAGATGGGCCAATTGAAAACACAAACCTTAAACACACACCAACTACATTGTACTGTACAGCCAACACAGAGGGAAGGTCGAATATGGCCATAAACAGTCAGAAAACAGCCATTAATGTTAGATACAGCAATGGTAATAATTAGTCACTTAGTTTTACTGTCTAAAAGTACAATGACTGTAAACAAAATGTAATTTACTGTCAAAAAGTATAGGACTGTAGAGAAAATCGAATGTACTTTCGCTTGATGACTAAACTCGTTCAAAAGTTCAGATGGTGAAGTTGTGACAGTTTTTTTACTGTAAGTTTTATGGCAAACAGTAAATAAATACCTTCCTAATTTTATAGTGTAATAAAATAATGTGAAAGAATGAGAGAAATTATGAATGAAACAAGCCCGATTTCTTTACAAGCATCACATTGCAAATTTGAAACAAACAATCCACAATAATTTGAATGTAACCAAAGTTGTTACTCAGTGCCAACCCAAATGATAGAAACACCATCAAAACTTAAATACCAACTGAATCAAACGGATAAGTTGCTGTTGTACATACATCTTCAAGGGTGGAGACAGGGCTGTCAGTGCGTTGGTCCCTCTGATCCCGGGACCTCTTCATGGGCTTACACGAGCCCAGCCGCCCCGTCTTCTGTAGGTCAGAGGTCAGCCGCGGCTTACATGGGCTGTTGTTGGCTGAGTGAGTGTCCCGTGTCCGGTCACGATATGCACTGAATGCGATGGTGTTAGGCTTGCAGAATTCGAAGCTGTCGTTGGACTGTTCCTTGATGAATTCTGCCAGTTTGTCACAAGGGTCAATGGAGTGCTTCTTGTCAAGGGCATCTTGCTTTTCGGCGTCTGTCTGTGTAGAATCCGGACTTACAGAGCTGTACAACATTTTAACATTCCCTCACAACTGTCAGTAGACACAACTGTCTGTGCATCCCACAGAGCGTACACTTGCACTCTGGAATTTGCTCGAAAAACAATTATGAATTCCTACATTTTCATGTTCTTGCAGATCCGTAATGAACAAAAACAATGACTACAATGACAGCAAAGTCCTGATTGATTCAAAGCACAATTGATTCACACCACACCTCTACAAGTCTGCATGCAGCAAAAATATAATTGAGCTTTCAAACCACCACTGTCACCTTTTTCAATGAAAGTCAACTATTTTCCCATACACAGGTTTTGCACAATGCAAGCATGCACACCAGGATAACACAATATGATTGTATGATAACACACTGCTGTCTCTTCCCTGACTTCCCACAGTGTAGACAGTGGTCAGTGGCTGGTCACTGTACCGTGAAGGGGACACACACACAGGTTTAACACCTATTTCCTACAAAATCTCACACAATATCCACAAGATTTCTGTCCAAATCCCTTCAATACAATCAAGTCTAGATTCCTGGTCACAATCTGTTATCTCACTACACAAGATAAGTAAGAATTTTGTCTTTCTTTTCTATCTCCATTCATTCTCTGATAAACAAATTCTTTCAAGCCTTCCCCTAACAAAGACTTCATCAGTATTTGAATGTTGCTACACACAGAGGATTGGCTACTGAGGAGAGCCAGCGACCAATGAAAAGCCTCTATTCATAAATAACAACTGCAACACCTGCTCCCTAAAACCTCTATGAGAATTTGAAAGCAGACCAAATGCCTTCACATTGATTGATGTAATTACACACAAGTTGAATACCCTGTGGGATCTTGGGGCCCTTTTATCTCATTTTAATTCTCTTTCATCTATAAAGTAGGAAGTTTTTCTTGCCATTATGGATTGGAAAATAAAAAGATGATATTGATCATATTTATTAATTTTGAGCAACAGTTTTTAGTCAGAACTAGAACAGGTGGTAATGATAAGCTACAGTTTTGTAACCACACATTTAATGAATAAAAACCTTCAGCAAGATTGATCATGAAATTATTCCCTGTTCAACTTTAATTTTCTGTGAAGAAATTGCAGTTCTATAAATGACCTTTTGCATAAGAAATGTATACATTTACACTTAATAAATGCAAACACATTAATTTTGTTATGTAAGTCTGTTTTTCTAGTATTTCAATTTTTTCAACAAAAATTCAAATTTTCATTGATAACCAAAGTAAGAGCAGGTGCAATGATAGTTTACAGCCCAGCCAAAGCCGGTAGTATATCCCAACATTCCCCTGCAATCTGTTGCCTTAGAGCCGATTCTCACAGGGCCCGCTGAAGTCCTTTTGAAGTTTACAGCCCCCATTGATATCCTAGATGACCGATCAATGGTCATGTTTGCCTGGGCATCCTATTTATTGAAAGAGTAAATAACAATAATGATGTGTTTGCCTTTAATACAATTAGCACCAATTTTTATGCAATTAGCAACTGCTTGAAAGAAGTATGTAAATGGCTTGTGATTCCTTCACAAGTTTTGATTGTCTAATCTCACCTTTATTGTCCTATCTTGGGTTAATAGGGAAGTAATCTTATTTTGGGCTCAAAAAACACCAGTTGAATAGACTCCACTTCCTAAAATTGGGCTGATTTTGTTTATACAATTTTGGTCAAAGTTCCTCTAAGGCCACACCAAATTGATCATTAGTTCTACGGATTTTCTTCAATAAAAAACGGTGCGAGCGAGCGAAAAAAAAATATTTTTTTTCCATTTTAAAACTATTCGAGGCGAGCGAAAAGCGAACAAATAAAAAAAACTCTTGAGAACTTGAATTTAATAAAATAAAAACTTTTTAAACAAAACAAGTACACAATCTAGCCTAAATA
>Ga0224511_10001673_pt1 | contig 13829 bp, 9 predicted proteins | sample SF_May12_sed_USG_2_FD_169988 | JGI IMG/M metagenome (GOLD analysis project Ga0224511, IMG submission 169988) | Sediment microbial communities from San Francisco Bay, California, United States - SF_May12_sed_USGS_8_1 | ecosystem: Environmental > Aquatic > Marine > Sediment | place: USA...
CGTAGTTTTATAAATAAATAATGTAGCTTATGTATAGCTTTTACAATACCAACTTCTCCATGAAAAGCAAATAGGCAAACCTTTTGCTTGATGATCTAGAACGCGTGTTTTTACAAAAGGAAGCAACTGATGTAGTTTTTCAGTTTGCTTATCATTTTGGCTGTATTGATACAAAATCTACTTATACTGTTAGCATAAAACATTATTTAAACATTCGTACCGCAAACTCCTTACAAAAATAAACACGTGTCGGCTACTTGAGAATATATTTTAATGTTTAATGTTTGTATTTCTTATAGCTTATTGCGTGTACTTTGTCTTTATACTAGCGCTGGGTCAAAGTATTTTGCAAGACGGTTATTCTTGGTGACGGCGTAGTCATAAAGGTTAAAGCAGCATTCTTTGGTTGGTTTGCCATTGAAAGTTCTACGTGTTCGTTCAATCAATCAAGCTTTATATTCATACCCATACAACAACATACATTTATAACAGCACAAAACACGCAGAACAACAAGACCTAACAGACATTCAAAATAAAGTTTTTTTGTGTGTTTGGCAAACCATTGACATATTGCGCAGCAGAAGCATTCAAACGGTTCGGGCCCTTGAGACAGTTGACAATTTGCAAAGAAGTATAACTGTTTGACTCTTTCAGTGCAACGGGATAAAAATCACATTCAACGAAAACACCACGTCACATTTTCCCCCAACTATTACAATAAGCTTAAATTCTAAATGTGTATGAATATTACGAGTCGGCAGGGGACTAGAGCACAAATTTTTTGGGTCAGAAAGTATCTACCGGGTAAAATATAATTTATACATAAGTCGCGGTCATGAAATGTCATGTGGAAACTCTGACCCTTGAAAACATTATGACAATATACTTAAAAACTTAAATGTCAAATGCATGAAAACTGAGGAAAACCTGTTTTTTGTCCCATGGCCAAGAACATTATTTCCCCTCATACTGAATTTTCTTTTTGTAAAATGTCCGTTGTGTACACTTTTCTTCAAAACTAGCACATTGTACTTAAAATGTTTGCTTTATCACGCAGTCATTAAGATTTGTTTTGGAAACTTGAACTTTTTTCATTTTTACACCCAAACCGTGCTCTGGAGGCTTTAACACAACGAAACAACGTCGCGAAGCAAAACGACCCATTTAAAGAATATAATATTACGTAATCGACCTAAACACAAATCGTTGACACAAACCGTGCCCGGGACCAACATGTTTACTTTGTCCCACAGTTCCCTTTTGAAACATACTTGTAAACAGAAATATTGTCATAACAGTGTTGAATAAAAGATGACGTCTGCTGGTATTTATTTAAAACTATTATGGCACAATATTTTTACAGCCACATATGGGGTTAACTTTGAAGTTTGTTTGGAAGATCATTTGAGTGAATAAACTATATCAACAATATTGAAGTCTGTTGTTTATTCTGTTGAGTGTGTTTGCTTATCTTTGACTTCAGCTTTATAACGTCCATACATATTGAACTCAATAATTCCACTAGCGGGTCCGGGGGTGGGTCGCACCAGGCGGACCTATGATTTTTTTATGCCCAAAACGCTATTTTTTTCTCATTTTTGTCTTCGCTCGCTTTCCTCGCGATTAATTTAAAGCATAATTGTAATAAAACATATGGCCAAAACACTCTAAAAATGATTTTACTTCAACTTTCAACACTTTTTCTACCCCCTCCCCCCTTCCCGTTGACAAAGTTTACGCCCCCCCCCCTAATTCATTTATTAAAATGTCTTTTAATATTATTTTGAAAGGCAAACATGTTAACTCGAAACATTACACAAATATCGTACAACAGTGTATATGTAAAACAAGCACATATTTTGTGAAAAGTTAGTATTAGTAAATATGATATAAGTTTTCAGATTTGGCGATTTTAGTTGTGGCGAAAATAGTTGTTTCGTGGTTAAAGTGTAAACCGCTAAGTAGGAGATTGTGGTTTGAAACATACCACTAATACCACTTATAGATCTGTACTTTACAAGGTTACACACCTACTTCCGTTTAGAACAAATGACTAGAAAATCCAAAAGTTTATAATCATGTTTACAGTACAATGTACAACAGCTACCTTCGCCTTGACACATACATTGTTTATGTTTAGTGTTAGTGTTTACAGCCTGTCCAACTTAACAATACATGTAGTCTCGTTTAGCAACAAGAACATTCTAGATGGGAGAGTTCTTGAACATAACTTCGTTTCGGACCGCCCAATGTTCATTGCATAACCATATGTATTGTATATACATAATTGATTATTGTTAATGTTCACAGCCTGTCCTACGTTCACAATAGTCTCGTTTAGCGACAAGACAGTCCTCGAGCCTGTTGTACATACCGTCAGCGTGTCAGACCCCTCACTCTGCTTAGCGGATTGTATGGAAAGAAATTGCACGATGTTTACGTACAATATAACTGATGCGGAGTGCAAGTTGTACAATATACCATTCGAGGAGAACCAGATACAAAATGAAACTTATTCAACTCTTTATGTACGACTTTGCAACAACACTGGTACGTATGTCAGTATGTTTGTTTTATTTTTAGCCTTCAAATTATTCGTAACAAATTCATTTAAACGCTCATAAACGTTTACTTACAAATGGTAATTTAATCAATAGAAAAGAGATTTATCGAAATAATAATTAAAGTTATCAGACACCTGTTTAAAACACATATGTGTTGTCTGAATGAAAATGAAAAAATATGTGTTTGAAGGTTGATATAGTTATTGCCACCACTGTAAAAAGTACAGTAAAATCCGCGTATAAGGAACTCATCGGGACCATGAAAATATGTTCCTTATAACCGCAGTTCCTTATAAACGTACAGTAAATTAGTTCTTTGGTAAAGATTGGGGAATGTAAATAAGTTTACTATATCCGGAAGTTCCTTATAAGCGGGCTCTTTTAAGCAGATAGTAATGTGTTATTTAAATAAGTGTTATGGTTACACAGATTGCTATGAAGAGATGCACGGATTCGGATACGTGGTGACAACAAGCAATGTCAGTGGTAATGTCATGGCCACTTACTCGTGCTGGCCAGGGTACACGTATAAGGAAGGGAACCTTGGCAGAACATGTCTGCCTAAGCTCGTTTGGAGTGGGCGTCGCCCAACCTGTGAACCCTCTACTTGTGAATTGAAAGTGCGCCAGAAATGTGTACACTGCACAGTCTTAACGGACTTTTTATATGGTTCTTGTTTGACCGAACAATTGCCAGTAGCCGCCACTGAATGTCTTGGGCAATTGTCACATACTGAAATGTCTGTTGCCGTGGTTAATGGAAGCTGTTACAAATACACTTGCACAGAAATACTTGTTGGTGTGTCTGACAACTCACAGGACTGGACCGCGAAATACACATGTTCCAGAGGTAAGGATAGAGATCGTTGTATTGCACTACCCGTGTATATAAAATTCGCATTTTCACGACAATTTATGTAACCCGATTTATACCTACCGGGTAATTTAGTCTGAGCCACCGTATGTTAGAAGCGTCCGTGCATAACACAAACGCTTCGCGCGTTTTCATTTTTTAAAACAATGTATAGAAGCTTGCAGTATTTTTTGTAATTGGTAAAATTGTATTAATGACGAAATATCATTTTAACAACTCAATGTTTTATTTAACTGTTACAACTAAAAGTCCTCCCCGTTACTTAGTTTTCTTGCTCATGCATTCTGTTGTTTCCCTTATTTATGAGACATATTAATGCATATTTATCGAATATTATACGTCTACTAAAATAGTGACAAACTTATTTCGAAAAGTGTTACAACTCGAAAGTCTATTTATCAAGATGGAAACTACATAGCACGCGTGTCATTTTTAGAAAGACCAACAAATAAATACGGCTTACTCTTGGTAAAACCTAGACTAAATTGTACATAATGATAATACTATGTTGTCTCCAGATTGCCCAGTGTTTCAACTGCAGAATCTTAGCGACAAGAGTGTGAACGAGACAGCAGATATAACATTTGTCACATGGGACGCACCTGAGTGCTTATTTGCTTGTTTAAACATCGATATTTGTGAAGCTGCAGAGTACGATACATTAGAACGCAAATGCCACCTTTTCACAACACGTGGGGAAGAAAACCTAACACTTATCAATAGGACCGGTGCAGATGTCTTTTATAAAGAGTGCCGAGGTACCTTTCAAATTTATCAATAATTTGCCTAGCGGGTTACTCTATTAGAAGGATTATGATACGCACTCATATTTATATGAACAAGTTAAACGTTATTACATAAAATTATATATTTGTCTATAGGTTTACTTCATGGATATCTGCATTATTGCAAAGACGTTTGAAACATGTTTGCTCGTCAATTACACTGTATAAAGTTTTGTAAATGCTGCTTTTTCTTTATCTAACATTCATTATGACTAACAATGTCTACAATCCAGCGTGTCAGCACTTGTCAAACGGAACATATTTCACGGTAACGTATTCCAATAACGAAAACATGCCAGAGCTGGGATCAATTGCAACCTACTCCTGCATTGAGGGATACTACACTCTCAATAGTACCACTCGTTACTGCAACATGACGTGGAATAGCACAGAACCTGAGTGTGAACCGGTCTCCTGTTTACCCCCACATTTGCCGGCCAATGGGTCCTACGTGTCTGAGAAAACAACTCACCACTACGGAGATATAATTGACTTCAGCTGTCTGCCAGGATTTAAGCTTATTGGTGAAGACTCATCCTTTTGCAATTCAACTGGTCAATGGTCCAAAGAGTCTCCTTCGTGTCAAATTAAGGATTGCGGTAACCTTACAGATCCAATCAATGGAACGGTGTCGCATTCAGACGGTACGTCATTTAATCAAAGTGCCTATTACAATTGCAGTGAGGGTTACAGACTAAACGGGACAGACACCCGTACCTGCAATGTATCAGGGAACTGGACATTCGAAGCACCAACGTGTGACGTGATTCGTAAGTGTTACCTTTATTATGTACGCAAATATGTATACATGTAGATAGAAATGATATGTTGTGTCAACAATATGTTCTATAAATAGGTATAACAATGAGTTGTGAAGGTTGTTAAAGTATTTCCATTTAATATGTTATATGGTTTATTAATTGATAGGGAAGGCACTGCAGGGAATATCGTCACATATACACGCAATACGTATAATATATATATAGATTTATGCTTTTTTACCTAGGATGTAAAGTCTTGACAAACATTGACAACGGCACGATGATTGTGACGACCGGTGTAGAAGGGAATTGGTCTTTTGGGTCGTTTGTCAAGTACAACTGCAGCACTGGGTACAATTTGACCTTCGACCTGCCATTGATGTGCTTAAGTAACGGTTCCTGGAATGGTTCTTCACCCGAATGCAAATTGGTCACCTGTTCACCTCCAGTAATGCCGGCAAATGGGTCATACGCGCCTATCAATGCAACTTACAACTATGCCGACGAAGTTGAATTCAGCTGTCGGCTTGGGTTTGATCGTTATGGACCGAACACTTTGTATTGTAATGCTACTGGTCAATGGTCGGAAGATTCTCCTGTTTGTCAAATCAAGGACTGCGGTAACCTTACAATCCCAGCCAATGGACAAGTCTGGCATGCAGCCGGTACTACATTCGGTCAAAGTGCAAACTACAGTTGTGATGAGGGTTACACACTCAATGGGACAGACACCCGTACCTGCAATGAATCTGGAAATTGGACGCTTGAAGCACCACATTGCGATCTGAGACGTAGGTTATACATTGAATAAGTATATACATGTTGATTTAAATGTACTATTTTATAAGCACTTTATTTGTTGAGAGGCGTATGCGTTTACTATTTAAGGCTGTGCAAGTCTTTCACTACGATTAAAGAATTTCAGGGCAAAACTTCATTTTAACTCTACGCATTAAATAACAAACATCTTGGGATGCCGTTAAATCAAATACACAAATCTGAGACAAAAACTCTGAATGAAATAAATGCTCTGCTTTCCAGCCACGGCTATACAGCTCTGTCAAAACTGTCCTGTTCTGGTGGATACACGTTGTCCGGGGACTAAAGTTGAAAATATACAAACATCAGAAGGATGCTACAATCATCTCAACATAAGCAACAACGTGAAAATGGTCAGCTTTGACCATCAGGGCTCTTGTTGGGCGTACACTACGAACACATGCATTGAACCGCGCTATAGTTCGAAAAGAAATTCGTCGGATCACGGCGCATGGTCTGCACGTATAGGATATGACACTGGTAATCTAATTTTACACTTTTTATTTCTAATTAAGTACCTCTGCAAACACACAGAAACGCTTTATCAATAATTTCGTTTGTCAAAGACGTTATTTTGTAACAAACGACGAAATAACGCCAGACGGAGCCTATTTTCAACTACATCTTGCGATTTTAATGAAGCCCGTCTGACTGGAGTCTGTCCGGCAGCAATTCGTTTGTTAAAAAGAAAAAGAAATGACACATCGGCTGGCGATTGATTAAAATTAAGATCCACTTGAAGTGCAAGGGAAACAATCCAGCATTTCGCAAGAAAAACATGTGATAAAGTTTTTCTATATTTTGTTTATCCAGTCATATTTCCTAATCTAATAGCTGCTTCAAATATGTTGGCTTTCGAAACTTGATTTACTGAAGTCGTGATCACGAAACGCCTGACTGCACCGCTTCCCGTGAAAGTGAAAGTACCAGAATTGTTTTACATGTCACTGATTAAACTTCCATTTGAAGCCTTAACTTCAGCGAACATTTACTCATTACATATACATTTGTAGATAATTTACAACAGACAAATATTTTAAATTATTGTTTTACCAAATTACCATTGAAACATTAAAACGCGGTTCTTAACAACATTACGATTATTTGCCATCTCCAGTGGTTTTACACAATTATACAAAACTGTGCCTGTGTAAGTCCTTGCTGCGACTGTGGGCTTTTCTAATGACATTTGCATTTAAAACTTTACAGCCTGCCGTACGTTCAGAATAGTTTCGTACAACGACAAGAAGATAAACGATACGTACGAGCATGTATACCTCAAAGTTTCGGACCGCGCGATGTGCTTAGCAGCGTGTCTGGAAATCAATTGTACGATATTCACCTACGATGATAGTGATTGCAAGTTGTACAATTTGTCATTCCATGAGTCCATGGCAACACAGGATAGCGATTCAAAACTTTATCTCAGAGTGTGTACCAACACAGGTATATTGTTAACGTTTAAATTTTTATTACAGTGATTCTTTCACATTTCTATATTAATTGTTTAAATATAATGAGAAATAAGATTCACTTTCATATTAATCATGTTGTTACAAATGTCATCTGTGTATATTTTAAAGGTCAAAGATGCTTTGTCTGTATTTTGAAAGCCTTAAAATTTGTCACTTATCTGGAACTTGAGAACTTTGGCACTGCAGTCGAAGTGTTAACGTGTCGGCCATCGAGGCACCTAATATAATCAAACAAAGTCTAGTGTTTTATTGTTAAAACGTTATTCACGAAACATTAACAAACAAAAGCCAAATTTGTGGGCCACACTTTTAAATCTAAGTCGTTTTCACCAATAATTTAACATGCATGCATAATAATATTTGGCAGTTCCTCAAATTTACAGATGCACTGCTTAATTATGTTTAAAAAGTAAAGCAAATATGGTCACAGGATGCACACATAGCATCTCTAAATTATAAAAGATTGTTTTCCTGACAGATTTGTTTTAAGAAAGTTATACTGTTATTGTTATTCAACAAAATGGTTTTACAGAGTGTTACAAAGAGATGAACGGATTTGGGATTTTGGTGACAACAAACGGTGAGAGTGTTGGCGATAGCGCTGATTACTCCTGCTGGCCGGGGTATAGCTATATAAAAGGGAATCTTAACAGAACATGTATGCCTATGCTCATTTGGAGTGGACGTCGCCCAGCATGCCAACTTCAATGCCCGTCAACACTAGTAGTGGCACAGAAATGTAAACAATGTGAAGGTGAAACAAGCTCTGATAGCGAGTGTTCGCCCAAAGACAAATCTGCAAACATCAATGCATGTCCCGGAAAATTGAATAAAGACAGAGTTGTGTCTATTGCCAAGGTGGGAAACGAATGTGAAGAATATGAATGTAGGGAATCAATCGCTGGTTGGACTGGTTCCACCGGGGATTGGATGGCAACAGAGACTTGTGCCAAAGGTAGCGTGAGTTCGTTAATTCACTTTCAAAGCGATTGGTTTCATCATTGTTTAAATATAATATTTAATGTTAATGGTTCATACGAATTATATAATTAAAAAATCCACTCTATTGGTTTTTGCAGTATTAGAAGTATTTATGCCTCACGTTATGCTGTACACAAAAGGCCTGTTCGCAAAACTTGTGTTGTTGTTTTGTTTTTACGCAAATATATAGGTTACCATTAAAATGTGCAATTGGAAATAATTAATTGTAATGCTTTAACTCTAGTAACTCAGTTTTCTTTGCCGTGTGCTGGCTTTGCTTGCGTTTACCATTGTGATTACTGACTAGACTAAAAATTAAAAAGTAAGAGCCAACGAGTTAACTTAAATCAGTATAGCACATGAAACGTTCTGTTGAAATGGTCAATTAGTAATTGCATGTAAATATGTATTTCAGAAACCTTAAAGGAAGTGGAGAAAATTATGTGTATATAAGATATAGATTCGTAAAGTATGGCACAATTATGTATTTTAGTCAATACGTGCTGTTAAGTTTGAATTAAATTCAATAAAAAAAGAACAGATGTCCTAAAAACTTAGGTTGATTGTTTGGCTTAGAAGTAAGTGTATAACCCAGTCCGGCTATTGGGGTTGTATCAATATTCAACCATAATTGACCTAGTTTAAAGGTTTGCGCAATCGGCAGTTAAGTTTAAATCCTACATCATTTGTTCCATCATTGTCACACAGGTGAAATGGCTCAGTGGGCTAAACAGTGGACATATTTGTCTAATTTTATGGGCGAAGTTTCAAAACCGGAACAATTATATATTTTTCATTATTATTATTTTTTTGTATTTTATATGAAATATAAATATAATTTTATACATTTGTTTTAACAAAACTATTTTCAATTTAACTTCAAGTTAAAGATTTTTCAATATGGTTTAATTTTTGTCATTTATAGGTTTTCATCGATAACATTTCTGATACTTAACATTGGAGTCAATTTTGGAAGGATGTTTTTTACAAACAGGTGTCTGGTGTCTGAAATATGAAGGATAAAAACTTTTCGCAATATGCTAAAATGTATTTAGTACATGTTCAAGTGGCAAGACCTATTACGACACGAAACAAGCAAGCTTATCTGAAAACTTGTTCAACAAGTTTTGTAACAGAAAATTCTAAACAAAATTGTATTCGAACCCTAGTCGCCGGGATGGCACGCCGCAATGCTTAGCATTACGCTATCAGGTAATTGCGAAATCTGACAATCAAGTTCAATACATAAAGACATCATTGATATATTTAGGTTTATGTTTAATCCGCTACCCCTATTTACATCAATAGTGTTAGTGTTATTGTTTACTGGTCAGAATATTCAGACGAGGTTATATATGTGCATATTTATTTATATGCGTATAGTTTGTTTCTACGTATGTTCAGGTCCATGCACCGATACACTGACGGCTATAATCCCTAAAATCGGTTTGACTTAACAATAGATTACAGTTAGAATTTAACTACAAAGTTGTTGCTAACAATATAACACATGGCAATGTTTGTGGTTAAATCTATTCATATTCAAATTAATGGTCAGGTTTATGAATCTATCACTTATGAGCGTTCCTATTGTCCTATTATGTGGTTTACAGAATAATATTGCATGTATTTGTTTATTACCATATGTGTCATACCACGTAACCAGTTTTACGGAATATTGCATACCTAAATGTACATAAATTTATACTACCTTTCTTACTTTAGTACAAACTATAAACATAACCAACTATTTAATCAATAACCGTCAATCCATTATATGCACCCTTCCCGGTAATATCAAATAAACTCAAATATTTTTCAAAAATGCAAACATTGTAAAGTATTGTGTCAAATATTAAAGATTTATTACTGGCCAAATTCATCTAAATACATTGTCAAATAAACACCTTATTTTTATTAAATGCTTAATTTAACTAATATTGAAACAGTTTGTCAACTGTGAATCTAATTCCGTAACATTTCTGGCCATTTTAAAAATCCATTTTCTTATTTAACCAGGATAGTCAAATTAGATTTATAATTTTGCGCGAAGCCCTTCGGTTAATTCCGTAAATGGTCGGATCAGATTTCAAATTGGCAATATCTAACAGTTCAACTCAATACGTTTCTAAAAAAAGCATTCCCGAATGTTTCCGTATGCGAATGAGTTAACTCCGTTTGAAACCGATCGATCCCAAGCTAGGATTTTAAATATTCGCGAATGTATATCCAGTTACATCCCAGTGTTTCGATGAAATCAGATCTAAATCGTATTGCAGTTATCATTTATGAGGATATACTTATGATTTAGGTGAAATTTTATGAAAACTAAGGTGTATGGTTAAATGCTCTCGTTCAACGGTAATATAACTTTAACTGTTGTCGTGGAAAACTACCCTGCCATGTAGTGTTATAATGTGATACCAACGAGTTAACAATCAACAATTTGTAATTGTTCCCAGAATTACAAAATCTTCATATAAATATACATATTTAGTCTGGAGCAGGAGTAAAGCCCGGTCAGTGAAAATAAAAAAATCAACATTTCTTAAGCTGAAATTGGCGGATACAATGAGAATGACCTATGCACTAATTAACCGAAAATACTAGTTTACTTGCTCACATTCCTGTTGTTTCCCTTATAGCATATGATATATGGTCTAAAATATATGCTTATATAAAAATGAAACGATTCCGAAAGTTTATTATACCTGAAATATTGAGACTGAACTTAAATAAGACCGAATCTTTTTTTTATTTTAAGGTTGAAACGTGTTATGAAGAGTACAATCACGTGTCATTCAAAGCCATATAACGATAAATATCGTAATCAATTAGCTAATTTTAAAGATGACAACTGCAAAACCGTACCAATGCGTGGGTGCATTTTCCTTCCTTAGGGACAACGGACTTTGTAAAGCCTCGTCAAATAAAAAAGTTGTTTTATTAATCACTTAATTGAAATGAAAACAAATAGTTTATTAATGATACAGATAATAAATTCTCAGATTTTATTGTTGTAACTTAGCTTTTCATTTTGAAGACTTCAATTGTGTTATTGAAAGTATATATGCCACAGTTATGCTATGGTCACAAATCATCTATGGGCACCGTATGGCGTCCATTTCACCAAATATCGTACGATTCTGCGGCGCCCGGCAGGCGGCAGGAAGAATCGTACGATTTTTTAACATTTTTAGACATCGTACGGTGTCCGGTGAAGTTTAGGTACTACTGCAAATTCCACGACGCCCGTACGGCGTTTGGTAGAGTCATTGAGGGTAAAATGAAATCGGCCGGGCACCGTACGGTGCCCGGACGGCGCCCGGCCGGCGTTTGCACAAATCGGACGGGCACCGGACGACTTTTGTTGAAAATGTATATCGTACGATTCCAACGGTGCCCGTCCTGGCACCGTACGGTGCCCAGCCGGACATCGCACGATGTCTGTCAAGCGGCAATTAATTTCAAAAATCTCTTAACAAATCGGACGATGCCCGTCCTGGCACCGGACGATGCCCGTCCTGGCACCGGCCGATGTTTTATGAGTCGAACTGCCACCGGTGAGAAGCGACGTGTTTTTGCAGAAGTACATATTGTATTTACATAGATATTTCACTTCTAAAGACCAAAAACATAAAAACATTTTTTTTATTTCGCTTGAGCAGCTGAGGATGATTAACATGCAATGAACGTGTGCTGTTGAAATTTTTGCAGTCTTGAGCAAGTGTGGTTTTCATCACCATCACTGTCAGAGTCAGCCTCAATCTTTCTTATTTTAACAACCTGTTTCTTTGAAGGAATGATGGCAAATATTGATATAAATGAATTCACCATTGCACCTGAAAATTCGCGTAAAATCGGCCGGGCACCGTACGGTTTCCGGCTGATCTCTTACAACGCCGTACGGTGCCCGGCCGGGCATCGGCTGATGTTTTCATATACAGACGCCGGCCGGCGCCCGTACGATATGTGACCACGCAAGAGGAAATTCTTAAAAATCGTCCGGTGCCCGGGTGATTATCAAATAAGGCCGGTGATTTGCAATTCGGTGAAATCATACGATGTCAGTTTAATTTGTGACCATAGCATAAACCTAAAAAGGGAAGTAGCATTTCCAATACTTACCACTTGTTTATGACAATAGAGTGTAAACTGTTTATCCTGTTTCGACATGAAATGATTAAAGAAAGAAATAAGGTGACACGGTAGGCTATTCTAAATTGGCAAGCTTATAAATGATATTGGGAGCAAGAAATTATAATTTTATTACAGATGTTGTTTGTTTGCTTAGTTCTTTGACTTGATAATATTATATTGTTATCCCAGCTTGTTCAGTGTATCAACTGGATCGTCAAGACAACATGGGTGCCAACGAGCTAGCGGACATAACATTTTACACCCGGAATATCTCTATGTGCTTGCTCGCGTGTTTCGACGACGATCTTTGTAAAGTTGCAGTGTACGACAAATTTACAGACACATGTCAACTATTCACAACACGTGGATTAGCAAACCTAACACTTATTGAAAATTCTGAGTCCAAAGTCTATATCAGGACATGTCAAGGTGCCTTTGAATAATATTAGATTCTTCTATTATTTTTCCAGCAGGTTACATTTATTTAAAAATCAAATTAGATACGCATATATTATGTAGCCGAAAAACAATGCTATTACTTTAAAACTAAATAGATACTTAACTTGAACAGTACATGTATATGAATTGCTTTCAAACATACGTTTTTTACAAAACCCGATGTATGTTGGGTATTCCCTATGGGAAATCACCTAACGAGGCAGCTGTTTTTCTTTTCTTGACATTTACTAAACTAAACTATGTTTACAATCTAGCATGCCAGTACTTGGTCCAAAACTCGTCCCTTATCGATAAGATAATATATCCCAGTGGTTGGCCAGAGAACGGAACAACTGCAATCTACGAATGCAAGACTGGATACTACACTCTCAATTCTACTACCAGTTACTGTAGTTCTAATTTGACCTGGAATGGTACAGAACCAACATGTATTGAAGTAGAATGTAATAGTTCAGTGGACATTCTAAATGGTGTTCACTATCCAAATGTATCTCGCTATGTTTATAAGGACATCGTATACTATCTGTGTGACACTGGATATTACCTAGCGGGTAATGCTTCAATACATTGCACCTCATCAGGAATGTGGAACGCGACATTGCCAAGTTGTCAAGTGATAGACTGCAAGAATATTACAATCGACCATGCTTGGGTAAACTATACAAACGGCACCATGTACCTCAGTGAGGCATATATTGAGTGTGACATAGGATTCAACATATCAGGGGCGTCTTATTTGACCTGCAACGACAGAAATGTATGGAGTCCGGGTCTTCCATACTGCAACGTGATAAGTAAGTGACTTTGTGTTATTAGACTTGTTTCATCATCATCATCATCATCATCATCAGCATCAGCATCATCACCGTCATCATCATCATCATCATCATCACCACCACCATCATCATCATCATCATCACCACCACCATCATCATCATCATCATCATCATCATCATCATCATCATCATCAT
>Ga0224511_10001674_pt1 | contig 13821 bp, 11 predicted proteins | sample SF_May12_sed_USG_2_FD_169988 | JGI IMG/M metagenome (GOLD analysis project Ga0224511, IMG submission 169988) | Sediment microbial communities from San Francisco Bay, California, United States - SF_May12_sed_USGS_8_1 | ecosystem: Environmental > Aquatic > Marine > Sediment | place: USA...
TTCGTTTTTTATTTTATTCCACAATTATTAAAATAAACACTTTAATAAATCGTTACAGTCTTCACTTCATTACGTACGTCAAGCGTTACGGCATCTGCGGCGACGTCATACGACAAACACGTTGAGTCAAGGATAGTGACGACAGCAGGGTCACTGAACGTTGAGTTGTCGTTACTGATGGACGTATTGTACTGAAATACAGAGCGTAATAACCATTAATTCGATCTAAACGGTACTGTTATAATGAGTGTTTACGCTATGTTTTGCCTAAGAAGAAGTATCAAGCGGAACAACATACATTTACCACACATATCATCAAATTAGAGACCAGAAGCATTATTTACACTTTGTGTGTATAATGCTTAAACGAAAACACATGTTATGATTACGATTTAGGTTTGAATTAACCAGTTGTTAGTTTTTTCTCGGAGCTAGTATCACGCTTACATTAAAGAACTGTAGTGTTTTATGTTTTAGTACTAGGTATTCACGTTAACGCGTAAAACATATTGATTGTTGTCAACACCGAACACATACCACTGTGGCTATGACTGTTGTATTATGTGTTGAGCGCCGTTTTCGGTGGACACCGACGGCAGTCGGACAATGAGCGTTCCAGTTGTCGGGGCAGTTTCCTGGTTCAATGCTTTCTTCTATTACCGTCTTTGAACCATCCGAGTGATACTGTCGAGCAAAAACGCCGATTTACTTTTTATATGGCGAAACGATTAAAAGATTCCTTTTTATCTCTACAAGAAATAAACTTTCTGTCCGCTATTCCAAATTATAGAATATTTTACGTTTTTACAACAAATGGTGTTAAGTTAATACTAGTACACATAACCATTAGATTGTAACGCGTTGCACAAAAATAACAGTACATGTTTTCCTTTCCTGCTGCAAACCGTGGCTTCGCTGCAGCCATCCCGTGTGACGAACGTTACTGTGTTACAGTCAGCCTTTCTCGGATTACAGTTGCCGTCGCCTGTTACGTATGTAACCTCCGGCTTGCCGTCTATTTTGAGACGACACTCCGATTGAACGTCATAGCCGTCGTTGCAAATACATTTGCCCACTGTAAATTACAGGAATTCATTTGCCACAATGGATATAAGGATTGTTCATGTAACTGTTACGTGTCCTTTATATTGTATTCAAACTTTAGTCAACATAAATGTTCTGATTTATTTATTCATAAACCATAAGCAAGAAATAGTTTGAATGGCCACAACAAACCTGTCGTATTGCAAATTCCATTTCCGCTGCAGTTCGTCACACATGCCAAACGCAACTTCGACGCCATCTCGGGGTTAGTTTCCTGTTTGTTTTAAGTTAAGTACAAGATATAAGAATACTTTTAATACGTTTATTGTTAATAAAAAACATTTGGGGTTAAAATCATATGTGCTCATTAATTAAGACTTCAAACGTTTAGTGATTAACTAAGGTAGTTTTACCGAGAAACGTTCTTAAATACCCAAAATAGTACACAAATTAAAATGTACCTGGAAGGTCGTGTTTCGCTTCACTTCATGTTTTGCCGAAGCTTTCAAACCATTGCACGCGCTCTCTTCTGATGACGTGGAGTTTTGATTATCCTAAATGTGCATATAATTGGCATGTTAAAACAACTCCTAACAATCTCTTATACAGCCGTAGTCTAGTCGTTGGTAACTGTCATATCATATCGTTTCAAAGAAAGAAACTATGCGATGCTTAAATGGGTTTTAAAAATATTGGATGTATAAGTAAAACTACTACAGTAACTTATGTTGACACAAGTTCTATAAATGGAAGAAACAGTAGCATGTACCATTTTGTCCTCCGCACATATTCTTGTTGCATTACCCGCCACAGAAAGAAGTGATGTCGCAACATCTGAGCCACAGTTGTCTTTTAAATAAACCTCGCATTCGGCATAGGCAGCATCATATAATGATTGGGCTTCGGTGCTGTTAAGTGTTGTCTGGCGCTAAACGACAGGTTGTATATGTATTAGTACAAAGGTAATAAAGTTTAGATGAATGTAATAAACCGTTGTTAACCATATCAACTAATAGTTAAAGTTATACATTTTCTTTGAACACCTCTTTAAAATATATTACCCGAACTCTGTTTACGCCACGCTTTGATCGCAGATGCATCATGCTCAAAAGCCTCTCACGAACGTAGTACGAGTTATCCCCCATTTCCCATGTGTCGTCATCAGCTGAGCGCCTAAGCCGACCAATCTTAAGGTTCCTGCCAATAGCCTTGCCTGGCCTGGCATCGTAGCGCTCCGTTGTCACACACGTTTTTTCCTCCATTGCGTCACACATTGCAACACGCTCGCCACCCAGTAGGGGACAGATACAGAACAGCTCGCCCGTGGAATATGGTTCTAGGGTGTCCACGTAGGCGGGATTGAGAAGTGACTCATCTTGGTACATGCTGAAGGAAAATATATTACATAAATTTACGTTAATCGTTATAAAATGAAATCTGTGATTTTGTCAGTGATAGGTAACAGAGAGAAAACATTAAATATTGTATAAATATATTAAATTATATTGAAGAGAAGTAAACAATGTAGATATGTCATGTTTAAGGGCACCATGACAAAAGGGTGTAGTAAAAACTATTTACTACTCATACCTTTATATTTCATTTTCTATTTATGAGGCTATTAAAAAAATAAATTTACTCAAGGAAATACAATAATAAACGTAATGGTATTAAACTGATGAAACTGATGTATAAATTATTAAACATTTTATTATTATTTATTTATTTCGGAATATCGAATATCTTATCTGATACAAAAACGTACGTCCATGATTCAGCAAAGGGTTCCGGGTTGCCACCTTCAATCCACCACCACCAGTAGTAACCTCCATTGATTGCCGTTGTTTGACCATCTCGGTGCAAGAAGTCGTCTTGATAGTTGCCATTGAAAACACCACACAGTCCTGTAGTCGCCTCCATATCATTTGGTGAGGGGAAGATGTAAACATTCATTGTTGACCACGATTCACTCATGTAATACTGGACCTCAACGACAGTTCCATAGGGCAGGTAGAACTATAACATATATACATTATAATATGAGACTAGAAATGGTTGGCGTGCAAAATGTATACCGTGTTTGCATTATAGAGAATAAGTGTTAATAGTAGGAAACTTTACAATATTACAAAATAATGTACCTTGTGCATGTATCCCGGCTCAACATAGACGTCTAGAACCTCGTCTTCAGATTGAACCCAGTCCAGGAGGTGGTTGCCACCACAGTGACCAACCGTGTACACATCGCGGCCGACCCTCACCGTTATGGCGCAAGTGCAGCTGCGTTCGCCGCCGGGCCAACACTCCTCCGTCGTGATCTGGACCTGTGTAAAAAACGTTCGTTCAAAACTGGAATTATACATTATAATTTCAAAACTACATACTATAAACGTATTTATCGATAGTATTCAATGATCGATATCAATAAATGACTAATGATATTAAACTTTAATAAAATGTCACTTATAGTGAAGCCACATTAACGCTAGTCAAGATCATTAAGACAAAGTAATACAGTTACCGTTGTCTTGTACCGCTCGTTAGCAAACAAGAGGTAGTCTCCAACACCATGGAAGCTGAAGTATCTGAATATAACAAACGTAGATAAATATAATTAATGTCGTTCAAGAACGCGTGTATTGTTGAAAACAAGTCATATTTATAAATTTAAGTGTGACGTTCGTCTCAGTCACTACATTAAAAATTCTTAGTTTGACTTACACTCCGTCCGATGTTCTAAATCGGGGATCATTTGTAACGTAGCATGTATTTCCCTGCCAATAGTTCCGTTCTTCATCTCGAATAAAGACCTGAAAAGGTAGTCCATTGACATCATAAAAGAACGATTATGAACAAAAACAGTTACATAGTCATTTATATTATTCTTTGTATCTATCTCACTCAAGCATTTCAAATAGGAACGAGTATATAGAAGAGTTGTTTCTTACGAAATGAAAGCATTTAAGTTTAAACCATACGTATATTTTTGAGTCCAAGGCGCAGTTGTCCCAAAAAGAGTCCGTTGCGCCAGATGCCTTCAGCCGCATGGTAAGGGTAAATGCGTCTTTCAGTGAATATTTGTAATTGTTCTTCGTTGTCAGGCGAATCTCCCGTTCACCGATGAATTGGTCCAGTAAGACTTGGTCACTGATGCCATTCACAATGTCGCCACACGTTTGCATATGCTGCATAGAAGTATAAATACGAACGTTGTGCAATCTACTAATTTTACCCGTTTTTATTAGTTCTAAAATGCACTATATTCGTTTAGACATTCGCCTCACTTCGAAAAGGCCTTTTCACAACGCAAATAGAGACCCAAAAGGTTTGAATATTGTTTGCTTTAGGCATCATATTCCCGACAAATATGTGTTAGGGTTACATATGACCACCGAAAAAATCCATTATAATAAATCACATTTAAAGGGGTTGTAGGGTCAATGATGTACAACAATAAATATGTTAGGTTTGATAAATTATTGGCTTTGGTGATTCTTTTGAAAATCGGTTTCAAGTTATAATGGTTTGAGGATGTGACAAATTGGCTGCCATATGGATTGATGACATAAGCGAGCTTAATTTCCTTACATGTATATGACAATGGTGAAAAATGCTTATTACTTAGCTAAATTAAATGTGTAACTTTTTTTCTTGCAATAATCATTAAATCATGAGGTAAGTTTATGCTTACACATGACAAACACACATTTTTACCTCTCACTTCTACAAAAAAATGTAATTTAGTATATTACCATATATGGAAAACTAGCTCAATGACATCATTGACCCATCATGGCCGCCAAATTTTCAATTCAAACTTTCATAACATCGGTATAAATTGATCAAGTTTTAAAGCACTTTCGCCAATGGCAATAAATTACCAAACTCAACATGTTTATTGTTCCTCATTGACCCTACAACCCCTTCAAGTAAGTTTAATTACACCACCCATTCACCTTGGCAGCGAGTGTGGAGTCAGAGCAGTCGTAGCTGTCACTTTCATCAAACACCTGTACTTCGAGATGACAGGGCTGTCCGTCTGTACACAGAAGTGGTAGGTTGACCTTGATCGGTAGCATGGTCTCGCCGCCTCGTGGGATCGATATGTGCGTCTCTGGTAGCTGTTAAAGGAAGCATCTACACTTGAACCGTGATTGTCAATTTTGAACAAAACGTATAATCAATACGATTGCTAAGTTAATAACGTTTTGATACGCAATCAGCCGCGTGTGAAGTTAAGACAATGCTTGAAATCGCTCAAGCGGTAGTAACTCAAGGTTTATTTTATACGTACACTTGAATCAGCACATGGATAACGTAGCCAGATTGTTTAAAGGATTGTAGAACTCATGTTACTTACTTCAAACAACTGCACCGGTTCGCTGAAGGAGTCAGGAAGTAGTTCAGCCCAGTTCTGAGTATGCACGGACACTGCACATCGCCACTTAGAAATTCAAAACACAAGTTGAATAGTACAAGCAAGAAACATTAACAGGTTAAATTGCATAAAGTCATGATTTGGCCATGTAACTTTGAACACAATAATAATATCTTTCACATTATTGACCAACTTAATTACGCAGATGATTTAAGCAGACGATAAACAGAAAATACATTGCAAAGACAAATCTGCTGAAATGGCAACTTGTGTTTGACGTGTAGTCATTTGTACAAGGAAGTGTTTATATATTCAATGTGTACACCTTAGAGTAATTCGTCTTTCTAAAGCACAAAAAACTGCAAAAGTAAAACCAAATTCACCTGTCTGTTAATCATACACGAGGTACCAAATGTTGTCTGGGCTGAGTACCGTTGAGCCAACCAGTCCATGGAAACTTTGTTAAAATCGGGCGTTGCCATAGATATTAACTTGTGCTCATATAACTTCTGTTCATCTGCATACCTATCATTTTTTAAAAACAGAGAATAAACTGTTTTGTGAAGTTTAAAGTGCAGCATCTCAAAAATCAATTCAAATTAACTATATAATAAATGTTTATATCCACTTAATTTAATCATATAATCTTTATCACTGTATGCAAATTTATTATTGATATGATGTGTTATACACACCAAGCCACAGTGTAAAGGTACTCCTCGCGGCCAACAAAGTCGCAACTGGCCCAACGCTCAATCCGTCCAGACGATCGTTCCATGTACTCAAATGTAAGATTCACCTGTTCAATAGAAAAATCCGGTAAAACCGTTCCTGTCCATACCACGCCTTCATGAACGTCAGTGTACGTTGTTGTTCTCGTGCATTTAGAAGCTCCGGAATATTCCATGTACACTCCTGATGCATTGATAAAGTGCGTTCCATACGGTTCTCCCGTTTGTGTAAGGTCTGTTGAAGTTGGGCAGTCGCAGTCATAAGCAGTCTGGATGTAAGCGTAGTACTCAGGGCTAAGCTTTGGCACTAAAAGACTGTCGCCCATGACCCTACACACATAACAAAGAACAATCTAAATACATTTAATTTCCTGATGCATCATTTATACTGCGCTTTGTTTTAAAGGTATATCATATTTGTTCCAAATCTTACAAAGATGCATAGGTTGCAATCAGTTCTTTCGACTGTACTATTTCAACATCTATGATCTACTTTATACAGATAATTTAAATTTTTATTTAAACTAAGTTGTATAAAAGGGTAAACGTAACAGTCTTCAATAATGTTATTAAAAACGCGATTTATCTTATGAAAGCCAACCCTTTACTTTTCAATGTTTTGAACGCCTGAATTTCACTTTAGATAACCTTGTTCACATTAATAATGTATCTTGAAATGTATCTTGAAATAAAGTATAAAAAATATTCAGAAAACAATGCTATAGCTAAAACCGTCTTATATTGATGTATACCTCCACTCCTCCAAAAACCCGTCACCGTTGAGCATCAATCCGCCAGTACTCGCTCGGAACGTTTGGTCCTCAAACGAGCAAAGACCATCAAGGTTAACAAATGCCTCCTCACTGTGGCCTTGCGATATGTTCACAAAAAGTGTACGGCGAATAAAGTCTTTATCCACAGTGCCTTCCATTCCGTTCAGAACTCGTGCCTGGTTGCAAAAAGAATTACATGAATTTATATCAAACATATTAATTGTATGAAGTACGGCGCTCATCAAAACAAAAGCAATAATAAATTTCTGGTACGCTCTAAAATAAATTGACAAAATGACTCCTAAATCAATAGGGATAATCTACGAGTATATATCATTGACATCTACATGTAAGACACCAACTATGGTGTCCCTAAGCTTAATATGTTTCAAAGTATTAAGCGTACACGGATTATATTTTCAAGGTCACTGTGACCTTGACCTTTAAACTACTAACCCTAAAGTCTATAGGAATCATTAATTGGTCTTAGCCAGTCATGATACAAAAAGGGTTAACCTAAGTGTAATAAGTTAAAAGGTAATTAGCGGACAAGACTTTGCTAACTTCGGACAGACAGACGAACGAACGGACAGACAGACGGATGACATGCACCAAAATAATACGACCGGTGTATAAAATACCTACACGTATATTGCATACACGTACCATATTGCTTTCAGAGTATGATAACTGTTTGTGTTCATCAGGAGCAGTCCAGAGGAAGCCGTCACGGGTGAGACCGGCACAGATATCAACGGTGTACACCCTGTTTCCATCCATCATTGTGAGAGCACAGACACACACCCCGTTGCTGGATGAGCCACATGCTTCCGTCCTAATTTCAACCTAGTGGTAGAAGCAAAACGGTAATCACAATTTGTTTTACAAAAGTATATTTTTTTCTTTAAATCAATTAACCGACGACATTAATTATGATAAGTTACAAAAAGGTAAAAAGGTAAGGTAAAAGCAAGTCATAAAAGACAAAAAGAAGGCTTTATGAATATAAATACTTAAATATTAAAAATATTATCCAATTACCAAATAAACTGTTTAATAAAAAATTTTAATTGTAAAATATATAATTATACTCAAAATATAATAACTTTATACAAATACCTGAACTGGATAGCCAATACTGCGCATCAAAAGGAAGTCTCCAATTAAATCTATAGGGATTTCCCACTCTCTGTAAGTAAAGAAACAAACTTTAAAAAAATAACCAGACATATATAACGTGTTTTGAGATGAATTCATAGAACTGACGGTTTTTGCCGTATACACATACCTTAAATTTCTCTATTAATATAAATGGAAGAGATATTGAATGAAAAAATGTTGTAAACAATGTGGACAAGCCAAGTTTATTGGCACCATGACAAAATGGCCCGTACAAAAACAAACAGAACATCACAAAACACGAAGTATACAAAGACGCAACAGACATTAAGAAATAACTACTTTTTATTTTTCTGTTTTTATTTTATTTTTAATGTTTAATTACTAAAATAACTTCTCTAAAATGTTGATTTACCGCCTTGATACGGTCAATGAAAAACATTTGGATTCTAAACCAGTTTAGTGTTTAAGTTTTAAATATGTTGTAAAGTAAAACAAAATATTCTCAAACATATGTAACAGGTTTCTGTACTCTTTGTACACCGTAGACATTATCAAAACTTACTCTGAGCCCTGGACTTTTACCAAGATGGGAATATTGTCGTGCTCATTCCATCGCACTTGACAGTAAATTTTGGGTGTGGCAACTAGGGGTCCGTGCGCCGCAATCTAGTTAACAAAATAGTGTATACATGTCGTCATCTACTTAGAATGTTAAATATTTCAATGTTTATTAATAATAACTTCACAACATGATTCTTTTGTTATCATTTACGATTTAAAATAATAAAATGTTCTGATACTTAGCTACATGTACCGCAACTGTTAAGGATGCTAACACACGTATTTGTATTTAATTTGTATTAACCTTAACTGTAGGATGTTCGTAGTTATTCCAAAGCACATTTCCAGTAAATGTTGACGGACAAAACTTCTCAGTAAACCTATCGGCAGCATCGTACACGTCTAGGGCAAACATATACTTGTGTAGCGTAGCAATCGTGGCGCCTGTGACAGGGTTGTATGCGTCGTAGTATAATCTCGAAACAAATTCGTTCCAAGAACCATAATGTTCTAACCCAGCCTTCGTCAGTCCGGGAAATTTGGCCCCACACAAATAGTGATCATCTGTACCGGAAGTCGGCGGACATGTGGCATCAGTGGAGGTGCGTAGTGGCCAAAAAAGATCGCATGTCAACACATTGGGATCATACGGTCCCGCACAACCAATTGGCGTGGGGGGCGTTTGCAAGACAGCGGAATTGTTTGTTGACATGGACAGGAACAACTATAATTCCAAAATGTAAAATGTGTGTATTACTCAGGTAAAGTAAATCCCAGAAATAATTGTATTTTAGTATTGCAATTCGTTACGTGATCAACCAAGTGCAACTTCTGTATTTCTAGTGTATATGTTATTTACTTATTTTTATTGTGTATGCATAACACAGTAAATACAACTTTTCCAGAACAAGTAACAAAACATGCAGTATGGTTGGTGCTATGAAGCTGTATACATACCGGCATTAAGCCAGTCTGTTGTTTTTCGCTTGAAATAGGCACGGACCTCGGACCTGTTCGTGTTTCTGACCATTCGTACGCACATTGAAGCTGTAACGTAGGTCAAGTATGTGCAAAAAGAAAGCAATATTGTTATGTTCTTCAGTCTTTAACTGCAATCTTTATTTATTTGTTCTTATGTTTAAGCACATATTCATTTCATATACTGTTTATATCGTAAATAAACTTTGTTACCTCAAAACCAACAGTCGCTTGCATGCATTTCTCAATTACGGTGCTCTCTGTCAAATAGGCATTGCCGAACTCTGATCTCGAAAGCGGAGGAGTTGAAATACATTCATGATCGTTGACATACCTGTTCAACACAAACTCGTTAGGAATAGAACAGAATGGAACACAATTTATTTAAGACGTTAACAAAGTACATAGGGATAACTATATAAAAATGTTTACCGATAACAACTAGTCAAGGATATTAAAATAAAAACAATATTGTAAGACGTGGATTCAATATGTTTAAAATGCTTGTACAAAACTTTTACAGTGGTATGTGATCTGGGCACATACAAACATATACTGCAAATAGTCATTAAAAATAAAAACGAAATGCAGAAGTCCAAGTACTCAGCGCCAAGTTGCACAAGAGTACAATGACAAAACGACCTACAAAAAGTATCAACTGGCACAACAAGAAACCCACCTAATAAGGAAAAGTTAACGGACGCAACAAACGGACATAAAACATACAGCATGATTGCATTTGTTTCGTGATCACCTTTTTCTTACAAATGAAAGACCCCGCCTTGTCATGATCAATAACAATAAGTTTGTGTTTAAATACAACAGAAACTTTTACGTGGGCAAAAACATAATTATGTTTATTTATCAAACGTATTATGCCGGCCATACGATAATAAGTATATGTCTCACCAGTGGAAAGTGTAGAAGAAACCGTCGTTAAAGAAGTACATTCCGTCGACACAATTGTGACATGGGTAATAGTTGTGTTCCTTGTCAAAGGCCTGACAAATATAATAAACTTCCGGCTGGTCGTTGGTATTAAAACGCAGTTCTGATGATAAAGAAGCCCATCTACCGGTTGAGTTGCCACTTGGATTTGATGCAAGCGAGTGATCTTAAATATCAAACACATATAACTATAAGTAATTGCCATTTCTTACACTTGGTATGTGTATATTAGTGTGTATGTGCCCCTAAATTGATGGGACATGTCATATCGAGAGTTTATAGCATCATAGGTGGTGACGACATTTACTAAACTACGCAATATACGATTGCTTGTGTTACAAACACATAAACTATAATAATGCTTTTTATAACATTGAAAGTGGTAATTTAGGTTTCACAAAGCTTACCAAGAGCAAGGGCAGAGAATCCCAATGCTGGTGGTGGCTCATACAGAATATGGTAATCGGAACCACATTTCCGCACAGTTGTGCTGAACGTATCAGTCAGCCCACTTCCTCCACCATATTGCAGTGTTATCTGCGTCTGTTGCCCATCGACGAGAGAAATTGCATCTAAAATATTAAAAAATAAAACATTCAGTCTGTCCAACACATACTTACGACTAGAGCTTTGTCGAATAGTGTGCAAACGCTAGTAATAATTGTGCCAGTTTGACACAAAGGTCAAGGGACATCACGCTAGAAAGTGATGATCACTGGGCTTCAATTATATAGTGCACGTGTGCACTTTCAATCAAGTAATATATATACACATACATGAAAAACAAATTACCCCAGAATCGGTTTTATTGAATATCGGTCAAATCAAGCCCAAACAACGATCAACATACATTAGACTGGTATAAAATTATACTCCATTTCGAACTTCTGTTTGTGTATGTTAATATTTTTGTTGGCTTCTTGTCAAACGAATGTGTAAGAATATTAAAAGACCGTCTAAACGCATACCTGTCGTATAGAGAGGATACATGGTTCCGGCTTTTCCAGGCTGTATGATTGGCTGCTGGAATGGTAGGTGGGATCCAAGGTTATACCAGCCGGGAGCCAAAGTGTCGTCTCGCATCATTGGTTCTCGGTCACCGAGACTGTAGAGACTGGACCGCCTCCAAATGTCAGGCAGGTCTGGTGACTCCACGCAGGTCGAGTCTGATATAAATGGGCAATAGTAACCCTTATTATTCTAAGATTACAATAGAAAGGACTGTAGTATAGTTTAAAGGAAGGATGATTTGAAGTCTTCAACAAGTTTTTAATTGTATATAAACATTATATTCCGGAATATACAGTGCGAGATTTCAACTACGGTAGAATTTTTATTGTGTTTAAAAACTTTATTATTTGAAAGTACCACGTCAAGCTTATGTTAAACATACCTGTCACGCACTGTCCATTGTAAGGTGTCATTCCAGAGGCACAAACACAAACTGAGCTTGTACACACTATACCATCTAGTAAGCAATCCGTGCTGTCGACACAGACCCTGCCAAGGACTGACATAAACATAAAACAAAGATGACATTAGTTGTGAAAAATATTCGTAAAAGTATATCAGTCGATTTTAGTTTGCTACACTTGTATACCTTTCTTATCTCTTGAGTACTAAACAGTACTAAAACATAAAACAATAATTAAGTCAAAACATTTGGATGACTATTGTAAAGCCGAAACAACTTTGTGATGCGTTAATCACTAGGACGAGCAGTTTTCGCTGCACATGCGAACTCATTAAAACTCATTAAAACCCTTTATGTGAATCACATATCTTAATATCCATCCCAATCGCATACATACAGGCGGGGTGTATGTGGCTTGAATATGGGTATTGTGTATCTACACTTGGCGGAAATTACATAATTATGTCAAGCATCATTTCAATAGTGTCAGAAATATGGAAGATGCTTGCTCAACAATTCAGTAACATTGTAAGTGGACACATAAATGTTTTACTTATTTATACTTAATGTTAATAAAATATAAACTACTTTTACGAAATATTGAAAGAAGATGTTTGCCCCACATACTTGCGATTTTATATGCGAATAAACCAACACACTACAAACGCCTGCCTACATTCCAAACAACAGAGTAAGGACAGAGTGCCAAACCTGTAATAAATCCTAAGACAAGTAAAATATACTAGTTGCTAACCTGGCTCGCAACCGTCCATGCCATTGTTATAATATCCCGATTTACACTGACAACTACCAAGGTGAAAGTCACAGAATGCATTCCCTGCAGCGCTACATATGTGGTCCGAGGTGCAGGAGGAACCAATATCTAAAAATAAAACAATTTGTTTCTTTCAAATTACAACGACTTTTTATTAGTTTTTGTCAAATATGAATACACAGATAGTAATAATGGTTTCAAAGATCGATAAAAATCGTCATGTTTGTATGCCGACATTCTAAGAAGCTCTGTTGTAACATAGAAATATACACATAAGAAGATATAACATACACTGCTGACAGACGCCGTTGTTTTCATTGCCTGTGGTACACGAACAAATGTTGTTGACGTCGCATCCAGCATTGGGCACATCGCAGGGTGATGAAGCGCACGACAATCCAATTTCTAAAACGACATTCATGGATAGTGCTCATATAATCCCGAACAGCAAAACTCTGAGTCAATTCTGGCTCTCTGTATATATCTAGTTATATGACTCTCTGTCTGTCTGTCTGTCTGTCTTTCTATGTCTCTCTCTGTGTCTCTGTCTCTGTCTCTCTGTCTCTCTGTCTCTCTGTCTCTCTGTCTCTCTCTCCCTCTCTCTCTCTCTCTCTCTCTCTAGTTCTCACTCTCACTCACTCTCTCTCTCTAATAGGCCGACAACTTGACGTTTTGATAACAAAGACGTTAGTATTAATATAGACATACTAGGTTGGCAAATGTATTCCGGCTGTCCGTAATAATTGTAGTAGCTGTAGTAGTTGTAGCCATTTTGAGTGGATTCAATGGGCAGGTAGTTAGAGCTACATGCACATGTGAACATGGTCTGGTCACAAACGTATCCGTTGTTAAATGGTCCGCAATCCTGATCAGAAGTACAGGCTTTGTTGTATACTGAAATAAGCAAGCTTTATATTGATTGTTATATCCACGCAAAATATCAGAAGGGACAATTTCGCAAGACAAGTGATACATAGTATGTTAATATAGCTGAATGTTTTAAATATATTTATAAAAAAAATATAGGAGGAAAGGAAAAAAGTGATGTGTATAACTAACACATTATGCAGTCAGTGCCTGCGGCATTCATGATATAT
>Ga0224511_10001675_pt1 | contig 13814 bp, 5 predicted proteins | sample SF_May12_sed_USG_2_FD_169988 | JGI IMG/M metagenome (GOLD analysis project Ga0224511, IMG submission 169988) | Sediment microbial communities from San Francisco Bay, California, United States - SF_May12_sed_USGS_8_1 | ecosystem: Environmental > Aquatic > Marine > Sediment | place: USA...
TATATTTATTTGAGACGTATATATCAATACAAGTAGTCATTATCGAGTAAATCAGTATCCTTCAGTTGTTGGGATGAACAATAGAGGGGTAGTAGCATCCTGACACTTACAGGAATAAAAAAACCATTCTGGAAAGTTCCATAGTATTTCAGATTTTACATTCACCGATAATACTGCCTTTTATGTCAAATTATTTTTATTTTGCAGTTGTGATGCATTCTGTTATCTGACATGATACTGATCGCGTAAAATAAAGATTGCGTAGATAAACGGGTGTTACAATCCTGCTAACCAGGATAGCTCAGTGCAAGAGTGCTGAGCTCCGAACCATGAGAATCTGGAATCAAATCCCAATCATGATGGGCTCTAAAGAGAGACACGGGAGAATGAGCTGCTCGTTTTAATTTCAGCTACAAAATACAACCCTCACAATGAGGTGGGGCACTAATACCACATGACATAGTGCTTCATGCTAAGCTGCAACTGATGTGAGAATATGTATATGTGTTCTTATGTAGTAAGCTGAACATGCTGTGTAATTTGACATATTCTGTGAACACGACACTTACATCGGGTTTTCTATTGCTCTATTGTTCATTGCATATCAATAGAATTCAGTATGACAATACATGCACACATTTATTTGCTCACTATGGATCAGGTCATGCATGAGCGCACTATTCACCAGTAACCTACGCGCCAGCCAGATCACTATCGGTGCTTGATTGTAATACACGCAGACACTTCGTAACTCTTATACATTGATGGAGTGGTGTGACTTTTGTAATCTCACCTAGACAGCTTACTCACTATTCTCAGGATCCTCTACTGCTAAGTGGTCACCTTTGAGAGCTGTTTCCACTCCAGTCTTCGCTGTGTGAGTTTCTCACCCCAGTACAAGGAGGAGCCTCTGTTAAGTCACAGCTCCCTGATAAAGGCACCATCAAGGGGTTGACCCTAATTGACCCCAGTCGCCTCTTCCTTGGGCTGCCTCGTGATCTTATCTCTTCAATTTCTAATTCCTTGTTCATGTTCATGTTCATGTTCATGTTTCATTGAAGCCTTGGGAAGCGTATAGGTTGGAGTGACTGGTGTATGTAATCTTAACAGGACAGCATCAGGTGTCGATCATGGATCTCCTTGACACACAGAGTGGACTGCCTCACATCGATGTGAAGGAGTATCTGCTATCCTCTTTCATCGATCTTGCTGACCCTGACGACACAAGCTTGGAAAGAGATCAAGATGATCCGATCGAATACACCCTCAAATTAGGGTCAGAATTAATACAATCCGCTATGGAAGCTTCATTCCCGTATCCGTTTCACCTGCTGGAGACAGGAAGCGTTCCAGAGAATGTGTATTGCACACCCTATGAAAAGTCCAGTAATGATGAACTCCGTCTGACACATACTGAGGCGGATTTTATGGTTGTGATCGACCTTGACATGATAACCAGGGGTAATCATGTTATTCAGGACATTGAGGGCTCTCATGGGTTTCTCCGAGTAGAGTTGACAGGGGAGATTAATCCGCCATATTCCTATTTGGGCCGAACAGACGGCAACAAGAAGCTGTTTGTACATGAAAAGAATGGTAAACAATATCTTTCTGGTGAAAAGATAATTCAGGTTGCTGATAGTTCTCTGGATGATCACTGGAATACTGTCATCGCAGAGCAAATAGGTGTAAGAGATAAGTCTGTATTGAACCGGATTATCAAAACTGAAAGAAATGGGCCTGCATTGACAATTATTGCGAACGAGGACTGTATTCCACCAGAAGAAGTGAAAGAAGGTGTAGACAATCGAGGTCCTCAAGAGCTGGACTGTGTCATGGCGATAAAGCTGCCATCCTGGCCGTCTCAAGCAGCAGAATGGCTGACCAGGAAGAGGGTGTGGCCTCCTCAAGAAAAGGTTGACGAGATCATTCGCGAAAGTGCAATGGCAGTGGTAAAGGTATCACCAGAGGGTGACCCTGATTGTGATTGGAGGCTATCATTCTCTAAAGCGGAGATCATGCTTGTATCGGATTTGGATTCGGACGCTACATGCCGACTGTACGCTTATCGCATTTTCAAGTACATTATCAAACGGCATGTAATACCGCGTGCAGCCATAACGAGTTACGAGCCACAAACAACATTAGCGAGTTACCATCTCAAAACTATATTGCTTTGGATGTCAGAAATATTTCCACCAGAATACTGGAGCTGGGAAAACCTCTCGAACTGCTACCTCGGTGAGTTCGGCCATTTTTTGAGACCAGGAACAACAACTTCACATTATTTAAGAGAATCGTTAAGATTATGTAAATATCTTTAGCAGTGTACCAGAGCAGAGTTTTAACCCAAGCATCCCATAGAAGATCTTAGTGCAAGCTGATGATTAGGTGACTGTTGTGTTCTGCTTGCAGGTTTAATGGATGATCTGATACTGTGTATCGCTGCGAGAAGTTGTCCCCACTATTTTGTTCCTGAACTAAATCTATTCGATACCATACCAGCAGAGGGCCTTCTAACACTAGGCGAAAGGCTGATGCAGTAAGTGCTACTTTTGCTGATGAATTTTGCTGAAAATTTCTGCCGCGTAGCTACCCTCCTCCCTGTTTGTTGTCCATACGCATGATGGGCTATACTAAAAACTGAGGGTTCGGTACCATAGCCAGGTTACCTGGCTCTTAGGCGGGCGGGCGGGCGCTAGGAAAGAAAATGCTGGAGTGAGTGCTGCTTTCACGGATGAATTTCGCTGAAAATTTCCACCGGGTAGTTTTCTCACTTTCCTATTGTCAATCCACATGATGCATGAGCTATATGATAATAGCTAAGGACTCTGATTTCTAGTGGGAGTTGCCTCCATATTTCTACATTTTTTCGCCTGGCCAGGACATCGACTGAGGCAGTGAGTACTTATGACTCTCGATGACGATTAAATTAGCACATCTAATTTCTGGCAGTCCAAAACAATATGAGATCAAGACACACATGACAGCTTTAAAAACGCCAGCAGTCTCAGTCTAGTTTGACATTTTCAATGAGTTTTTTGCACTATAAAAACCTAGTGAGGGCAGCCTGGACAGTGCGTGGCACAAGTTTCCTAGCTACACCAGGAATGTGCACCCCCCCCCCTCTAAAAGGCAGAAAGTCTAGAGCTGGGTGATTCAGCTTAGCGGCAGGGGTATACGATATTGAAACAGTTCAAACAGCTACACCCCTAACTTCAACTAGAAAGCCAGGTGTCCTGCTTGAGACAAAGCCTGTTCTGAGCCATAATAATGGAATCCTGTCATTGCATGTAATCACTGACATCATTGTATTTTCAGCGTGCGTCGGAAGGTGGTTATTCCAAGAAAGTCTATGCAACAGCTTGACGAGGTGAACATAGACTATTTTCTTGACAGTGAAGACACAATACATTCCGAATATTTATCAGTTTTAGAGGAGTTAAAAAAGCTATATTTATTCAAGAAAGGGAAGCCTCACAACATGGCGCAGTTTTTACAATCATACGTAGACGAGTCAGTTTTAGAGGAGTTAAAAGGGCAATATTCACCAAAGACGGCTGAGCGGTTCTGGCACCATTTGCGACCATCCCCAGACAAGCCAGTCGAAAGGTTGGATGCACAAAGCGGACTGGAACACAGAAGTATACAGGAATATCTCCTAACGTGTTATGTGAATCTCTCAGATGGAAAAATGAATGAGACACGGCCAGGTGAGACACAGGTCACTGACAGTGAGAGACAGATCTTTGACAGTGAGAGACAGAATGCTGCTAGTGAGGGGCAGGGCACTGACAGTGAGAGACAGGTCGCTGATGGTGAGAGACGAAATGCTGACAGTGAGAGACAGGTCACTGAGAGTGAGAGGCAGGTCACTGACAGTGAGAGACAGGTCACTGGCAGTGAGAGACTGGTCCTTGGCAGTGAGAGACAAGATGCTGACACTGAGAGACAGGTCACTAACAGAAAGATACAGAATGCTGCTAGTGAGGGACAGGACACTGACAGTGAGAGACAGGTCGCTGAGGGTGAGAGGCAGGGTGCTGACAATGAGAGACAGGATGCTGACAGTGAGAGACAGGTCCTTGGCAGTGAGAGACAAGATGCTGACACTGAGAGACAGGTCACTGACAGAAAGAGACAGAATGGTGTTAGTGAGGGACAGGATACTGACAGTGAGAGACAGGTCGCTGACAGTGAGAGGAAGGGTGCTGACAATGAGAGACAGGATGCTGACAATGAGAGACAGGTCGCTGGCGGTGAGAGACAAGTCGCTGTCATTGAGAGACAGCATGCTTATCGCTTGTTTAAGCACATTATTAAATTGCATGTGGTACCACCAGCAGCACAATTGAGTTCTGAGTCACAAGCAGCACTTACAAGTTACCATCTCGAGACTATATTGCTCTGGATGTCAAAGAGACTTCCACCAGACTACTGGAGCTGGAAAAACCTCTCAAATTGCTACCTTGGTGAGTTTAGCCATCTTCTGAGATGAGGAAGAGTGGCTTTTCAGCATCTTGGAAAATCCTTTGGATCATGTAAATATAAGACTGCACTAGAGTGTGATCGTCAACGTAATCATCGATGGAAGATGACTACTGTGTTTTGCTTGTAGGTCTAATGGATGAGCTGATACTGTGTATTGCAGCGCGAAGTTGTCCCCACTTTTCCGCTCCCGAAGTGAATTTATTCGCTACAATACCATCAAACCTTCTTCTGGCACTAGGACGAGAGCTGATGCGGTGAGTGCGACTTTCGAGAATTTTTGCAGGGTAGCTTTCTTCTCTCCCCGTTGACCACTAACACCTGGTTGTTTATATATTATATATCAATAGGCGCTTCACGGCTTCAGGCTTCCGTACTAAAATCTTATCGCCTGGTCATACAGGATAAGGAATCCTTAGTAACCCAAAGATATCTAGCCTGACACTCAGACACAGGCTGATGATGAACAAATCTGAGCTTTTATTTTTAATGAGACTTTTGGCAGTAAAAAAAGCTAACTACCTCCACCACGAAAACAGAAAACTTCTAGTCTGTAATCACTGCACCCCTGACTAAAACCAGAAAGCCAATTTACCTGATCAAAACAAAGGCTGTCTTGGGCCATGCATGGAATTCTGCCATTCTAACCTTTGACCTCGTTGGATTTTCAGTGTGCGTCGGAAGGTGGTTGATGTCAAGTCGAGCATGAAGCCAATTGACGATTACAGCATAGAACGCATGTTGAAGCGTGAGGACATATCGACGGAATGTTCAACAGTTTTAGAGGAGTTAAGGAAACTGCGGGCATCAAACTCAAGCAACATGGAGCAAAATATCGCAAGCGATGAGGACAAGGCTAGCAGGAGCACCACCGCCGCCATCGCCAAAGCCACCTCCATCGCCACCACCAACGCCACCTCCACAGCCATTGCCACCTCCACAGCCATCGCCACCCCCACCTCCACAGCCATCGCCACCTCCACGGCAACCACCGCCACCTCCACCTGCACTAATACTGACCGGCTCATGGTACACCATGCTAAGCTGTAACTGATGTGAGAATTTGTACATAGGGAATGTAGAAATGCTGTGGAATTCAACATATTCAGAGTATGTTTACCTAGAACATGGCACTTAGGCTGGATATTGTGTTGTTCAATGCACATCAATAGAATTCAGTATTACAATACATGAATACATGCATGAATACGTAATGAGTTTTGTTTGCTGACTTGGGATCAAGTTATGCTAGCAGTATTCACTAGTAGCCTACCCGTAGCTAGGGATCTCATTGGAACACAGACACAAATGGTCAGTTTTAGATACATATCCGTGGATTGGTGTGACTTGTGTATATAATCTCAACCAGACAGCTTACTCGCTAGTCTTAGGGTCCTCTACTGCTAAGTGGTCACCTTTGAGAGCTGCTTCCACACCAGTCTTCGCTGTGTGAGTTTCTCAGCCCAGTACAAGGAGGAGCCTCTGTTTAGTCATAACTTCCTTGATACCATCCAGTCACCTCTTCCTTGGGCTGCCTCGTGATCTTATCTCTCCAACTTCATGTTTCATTGAAGCCTTGGGAAGCCTATAGGTTGGAGTGACTGGTGTATACTAACAGGACAGTATCTGAGGTTGTTCATGGATCTCATTGACGTACCAAGTGGTCTGCCTCACATCGATGTGAAGGAGTATTTACTATCCTCCTTCATCGATCTTACCGACCCAAACTGTGGTAGAGAAGGTCAAGATAGTTACCCAGGTGGATATGCCCTCACACTAGGGTCAGACATAATACAATCCGCTATGGACGCTTCGTTCCCGTATCCGTTTCACCTGCTAGCGACAGGAAGTGTTCCGGAGAATGTGTATTGTTTATCCTCTGAAACCTTAATTAACGATACACCCCTTCTGTCAGTAACAACTACTGAGGCAGATTTTATGGTTGTGATCGACCTTGACACGATGACCAGGGGTAGTCATGTTATTCAGGACATTGAGGACTCACCTGGGTTTCTCCGAGTAGAGTTGACTGGGGAGATTAATCCACCATGTTTCTATTTGGGACAAACTGATGGTGACAGGAAGCTGTTTGTACATGAGAAAAATGGGAAACGATATCTCTCTGGAGAAAGGATAGTGCTGGCTGCCGATATATCTCTGCATGTTCACTGGGAAACCTATCTCTTCCCTTTCATCTCAAAGAAATATGACATAAGTGATGAGACCGTATTGAACTGGATTCTCACTAGTGAAAGAAAAGGGCCAGCGTTGACGATTTGTGTGAGTAACCCTGAGAAACATGACACTCTCAGTGAGAGGCTGGTCGCTAACCGTGAGAAACAGCATGCTGACAGTGAGAGACAGGTCACTGACAGTGAGAGACTGGATACTGTCAGTGAAAGACAGGATGCTGACAATGAGAGACAGGATGCTGACACGAAGAACCAGGATGCTGGCAGTGAGAGGCAGGTCGCTGACAGTGAAACACAGTATGCTGTCAGTGAGAGGCTGGTCGCTAACCGTGAGAAACAGCAGGTCTCTAACGGTGAGAGACAGCGCGCTGACAATGAAAAACAGAGCGCTGCCATGGAGAGACAGGCCGCTGTTGGTGAGAGACAGGATAGTGACAATGAGAGACAGGACACTGACATGGAGAGACAGAATGAAGATAGTGAGAGAAAGGATGCTGACAGTGAAGGGTCTTGTGAAATAGATGAAATAGATGAAATAGATGAAATAGATGAAATAGATGAAATAGACTGTGTCATGGCTATAAAGCTGCCATCCTGGCCGTCCCAAGCAGCAAAATGGCCAAACAGGCAGAGGGTGTGGCCTTCTCCACAAAAGGTTGAAGAGACTATGTCCAAAGCAGCGATGGCGGTGGTAAAGGCACCACCAGGGGGTGACCCTAATTGTGATTGGAGGCTGTCATTCTCTGAAGCAGAGATCATTCTTGTATCGGACAGGGAAGCTCCATGCAGACAGCACGCTTATCGCATTTTTAAGTACACTAGCAAACAGCATATGGTGCCACCAGCAGCACTAACGAGTTACCATCTCAAGACCATTCTGCTCTGGATGTCAGAGAGATTACCACCAGACTATTGGAGCTGGGAAAACCTCTCCAACTGCTATCTAGGTGAGTTCGGTCATCTTCTGAGACAAGGAAGCATGATTGCGCATCATTTAGGAAAATCTTTTGGACTATGTAAACATTTTTTTGGACTGCACTAGAGTTATTCATCAATGCTTTAGCATCTTGTAGAAGCTGTCAGAGCTGATGACTATTATGTTCCGCTTGCAGGTTTATTGGATGAGCTGATACTGTGTATCGCTGCGAGAAGTTGTCCCCACTATTTTGTTCCCGAATTAAATCTTTTCGCTACCATACCTGCAGACTTCCTTCTAACACTAGGCGAGAGGCTGATGCAGTGAGTGCTACTTTTGCTGATGAATTTTGCTGAAAATTTCTGCCGTGTAGCTACCCTCCTCCCTGTTTGTTGTCCATACGCATGATGGGCTATAATAAAAACTGAGGGTTCGGTACCATAGCCAGGTTACCTGGCTCTTAGGCGGGCGGGGGTAGTGGGCGAGCGAAGCAGAATTCTGCGTCAGTCGCCCATCACCCCACCCGCCCAAGAACCCAGGTAACCAGGCTAGCTGCCACCAAATTTTAGTGCGAGTTGCCTCCACTGTTTCATGCTTTACGTTTCCGCCTGACATGAAGGGTTTTGAGCAGCTTTACCCCAACTATAGCCAGAAAGCCGGATATCCGGGTTGAGATAACGACCTTGTTGAGTCATGTATGGAATACTGTCATCGCAATCATTTATTTTGACCTCGTGGGTTTTCAGCGTGCGCAGGAAGGTGATTATCCCACGAATGTCTATGGACCCGATCGATGATGACAGCATAGAACACATGCTGGAGAGTGACGTATCTAATGAAAGTACAACAGTTTTAAAGGAGTTAAAAAAAATTCGGGCATCAAACTCAAGCTAACGACAGGAAAAAAAGTCGTTACAAGAAATTGTTCAAGTGAGCGTTTTTTATCATATTTTGCGGCCATGCTATTTGGCAGATCTCTTTGCTTGAGACTAATATTTTTGGAACGGTAGAAGCTGGGAGTTATACGTTTAGACCTCGCACTCACAGTGGGAGTCTTACTAGCTAGTGGGCTAATCATACAATAAAGAATAAACCACAGTGAGAAATCTCTCCAGAGGCTGCTTATTTATTGTGTTATGCAGACACTTGACCGCCATATTAGTCAAATCTTCTTGTTCATTGTTCTTCATATAGGCTGTTTCCATATCATAAGGTCTTATAGATAAAAGATGTCTCAAGCATTTTAGCATTGGTGTGCACAGACCAGTGATTATGTCACCACACATACATGTACCTCTGTGCTTGGTTTCTTGATAACCCCTCGGGGCGTGTATGGTAATGTTCTAATTATAGTCAAACTGATCCACACGCATGATGAACAATTATAATTGGTTTATTAAGGTGTCATATTATTTCATGGTAAACTACCCATATAGAGAATGGAACCTGTACCAGGTACTCAGATTATTCATGCAGACTAGGCATGATGAAGCGTGCACTCATCAATTATTGGTTTTCTCTGATTTTTTTTACTAGGGTTATAGAATATGACATAACTTTATAAAAGATAACAATGTGGCTCATTAATGTATTGATGAATCAGTAATCACTTACCCTTCATAGAAATACATGCACGGGTACTGTCCTCCGAATCCGTTGTTAGGGGTTCCATCTATGCAGAATCTCTGTTCATTCAGGTAAAATTAGAGTCAGCAGGCAAGTGCTGCCTTGCACTTTTACCTGTTTATTATATATTTAATTTATATTGCAGTAGTTTTAATTAACTTTTATTATTTATTGAATGAATATTATAACAATAGGCGTAAGCGGTGACATACCACCCCTAATTTTGATTATCAATCACTATGGCAGCAGTCAGCCGGTGTATTCTGCATAGATACCAAACTTACCCATTCTCTCATCACTGTCCGCGTTAGCAGATCATCAATCAAGCAATTTCTCACAGTAGATAGGTAAGCATTTCTTCTGGCGGCTTAAAATGGTATAAATGCACTTTGATACCCGCCCGTCTCATGTTCACATACATACATACATGCAAGTTGTCAAAGATCCACCCCTTCAAGTTGCCGGAGTCTCGGCCGCGTGATGGATAGCGAACAAATGGCCCAGGTTGATTTGATTTTTCATAACTTTCCCAGGCCTTCCGGTCTGTCCTAAAGATCATGCTTCCCACTGACTGGCAAGTGTTCGGATGGAGAGAGGCTGGCCCTGGGCATTGTCGACTCAAACGTTACACCAAGCGAGCCCTGCCCAGACAGAGACTTTGTTACTTGGTATATAATCATAATAAAACATGACTGGCACTAGGACTTCAACTTAAACAAAATGCCGGTTAATTTCGGCTGCTGCAGGCATCGGAAGCCGACAATATCAAGAGCAACACACGTGATTCCAATTAGTCTCGTATTTTTTGTTTCACTGTTTAATACTTGCACTAAGCCTGAGACTGGCTCAGGAGCTTAGGGGCAGGGAATTAGGTGAGGAACATTCACACTTCTCAGTTTGGGCACCACTTTGTCGTTCTATCTTGTCAGAAGCTGGTAATCCAGTACAGAATCCTCCAACCCATAGACTAGCCTTTCCTATAAAGTACTCCGTGGACCAGCTTGAAGTTCCTCAGTGGCTCGGAGATTGTATCCATATAAGGCAATATCACTTTGTCTCAGCGGTGCATTGAGGTGAATTATATTGACAAACCACCTTAAAGAGATCTGAGATCGTTTGGGGCTGCCAAACGATCTCAGGTCTTTTGTTTTCTATATTTAGCTATTTTTGGTAACTAGACAGGGAGTAGACATAATCTATAGAGAAGAAATCAATACTCCTGTAACCAGGATACTCCTAGGACTAATAATAGAACGAATGGCATGGAACTGCATATTAAGGATTGTGAGTTCGCTTCGCAATGTATGGAGGTTTTCCTTTGTATAAGGACCTTTAGCAAGCCTCTCACCCCCAACTTGGTAGCATGGCTTCGGAATGCCATGGTCCGAATATTTGAACCAGTAGATAAGAGTCAAGATTACACCACGGTTGTTAAAGATCCACCTTCTTGTGAAAGAAAAGCCAAATTCTGGGTCAGTGATGCATATGGTACCCTGCAACTGACCTCATACCCCTGACTTATTCATGCAGTTTTGTAGCACATGTTTCACTCTGAAATCGGTGGGTACTCTGGTCATAGAGTTATCCTCTCTATAACTCTATAACTCTGGTAGAGTGCGAGTCAGCCCAGGCCAAATCAACTTACACTTAGGATTTACATATGTTTGTGAGAAGTTCACACTCATTTTAATTTTCCTGTAGACCTCATGATGCAACAATGATGGTGTCATAATGGGCTTGGTGATATCTGACTGGCATAGCTGAGTTGGTTTTTTCGATGTCACAATGCATTTAGTAGCACTTAGTTAGGTTAATGTGGTGTCCTATAGGTCTTTGTGTTTATATATGTTATTAATCCGCATCTGTCTGCATATCTATACATGCATCTACATACCCTCACACCCATAGCGCCATAAGTACATACATCCATACAGCTGTACCTGCTCTGTACATCCATGCGATCAGAGGTCATCTGTACATTATATGTCTGTACGGATGTATGATGTCACTACGTATTCACTTCCTATAGGCTTGATAATGGCTTACATGACGATGAGTCCGTTTGTGGCTAGTCCAGGTCGATCCTCGCTACCTTCGTACCATGGATTCTCCAAGCATGGCCTCAACATGCCAGGTCTCCGCTCTCCTAAACCTTCATACAGCAACATTCAGACAATCAAAACTTATTATAACCCTGCTACGTAAGTACAGCAACACGCTCTATTCTCTTTACCTATGTTCTGGACTGAGGATACCGGATATAGCTCAGTGGTAGAGGGTTGGGCTCATAGCCATGGGAACCTGAGTCCCAATCCTGGTCATGACAGGCTCCCATCTTGAGCATGAGTTTCCAAGTTTAATTCTAGCTTAAGACAAAAGTAAGCCTAACTATAAGGTGCTGAGGTGGAGCTGTGATACCGACCCACTCATGGTGCTCCATGCTAAGCCGTAACCGGTAAAAAAAACAAGTATCCAGCGTCACCATATGGTTGAATATAGCATTGAAGGGAAGTCGACAAATCGAAAAATCAGCAACAAACTGCCTCACTATTGAAGATCTGGCTATATCTTGGTACACTTTTAGTGATGGAGTTGGCAAGAGATTCAGCCCCTCTGATTGGCACAGTTCCAATTCAGCTCATTATTCGCTGTCACAAAGAGAGCGCGCTGCCGCTGCTAACTGTCGCGCTGATGCATGGCGCGCCGTCAAGGAGGCTGACATGCTTACCAGAAATCGGCAGACTGAGAATACCAAAAGACTAGGTAAGTGTCGAAAGAGTGTAAAGAGTACAATATGTGTATCCTGAGTGCCAGTCAAGAGAATTGACCAAGACTGCTATTGTTTTCGCATAAGTATGAGCTCCTCACAGCTACTGGCTAGTTTGTCAGATACTGATTAGGATGGAGCAAGATTTGAACCCAGGTTGTCCTGATTGCAAGCTCAGGACCATAGGTAGTTAAGTAGAAAGTTGCGAGAAGGAATTAGCAATCGGTAGGAAAACCCTAACTGAAGCAAAAGATTCATCTAAATAACAAAACCTGTGCTGTACTCTACCGCTGAGCTATCCCACTATCCATGACTGTCATGGATGATTCTGCTTACAGGGGAGCGAACTCAGGATATCGCGTTTTGGAAATCAGAGCTGAATAATGAGATTGGTTACATGGATAATGAGATCAGCAACCTGAATGTGAGCTATTGCTACATATAATCCCTCTATTAAGCCTTTTAAGCATAAATGCCCCTATTCCTTCTGAAAAGAGGGATTTTAGAAATTCCCTGGCGTTTCTTACTATTGGTTCATCTAGATTACCACAAATCATTCCAGCCCATTCACAAATGTCAACGTCTTCATTGTAAAAGACATGCCATTTATTGTATAAAATCTCATGTAGGAGTATAAACGCTGCCTGGAGAGAGCTTACGCTGACACAGCCAATCCACTGAGGCTTGCTGAGGACTGCTTGCTTAACCGAGAGAGACGACAAGGTATTGACTTGGTGAGTCTACATGGTGTTTTGGTAATCATGATGCAAACATGAGCTTTCGCTATGCAAACATGCCTTCTGAGTTGAGAGAAAACTGCAGAATAGAGCCCTATCAGTAGAACCCCTTCATCTAATCACAAATGATATTTTCGGCTGCTTCTGCATCCTGACTTGCCTGCAGACATCTTGAAAAATATATGAGTGCCCAGATCAAGGCCGGAAGGAACGAGAGAGTGAGGTTGACACTACGGAAACTCTCACTCACTTAAATCCAATCTAGTCAACATGTTTCCTTTAGATTATTACTCTTATCATCGTATACAGGTGCATGATGGAGTGGAGAAAAATCTTACCAGAGAGGTGGAAAAAATAAAGAACTGCCAGGACAAAATGAGACGTATGATTGAGGAGGCTTCTATTCAGCTGAAGTGAGTTCTCATTGAGGGTTAGGTGGCTGACAGTGATCCAAACAAATCTCACAGTTTCTCATATCTTGACCGGCTAGAGCTAACAGTAAGCTGATACTTCTAGTCAACCTGGCTGAATTCGTGCTAATTAGGTCGCGGGTGCCTATGTGTTCATGAGCCAATCTAGAGGGATACGATGAACACTGGCAGCCAGATCAACTTTGGAGTTCTTTGTTGATCACACTGTTTCCATACAAGGAGATCGACCTGAGACTGCGTGGCCAACCGCTATCATGTTGTCTCCTTCCATATATTGACAGGTTAAACCGAGCAGCGAAACATGCTTGTGAATGCGATTCTGGTGATAAGCACCATGCTCAAGGAATTGATGATAGATGTCACCAGCTGAGAAATACCAGTATGGGACTGGGTTACTACCCGGGAATAGAGAATGTGGACAACACGTGAGTTTTTTGTTGACAAGTTCTATCTCATATCTTCCGGGTTATAGCGAAGCCGTCGAGTCAAATATTTTGTGCCAGTTATGACTAGCATAGAGCACCACTAGCAGGTCAGTGTCAAGGTGCTGCCTTATAATAAGGTTTTAGGTTTTGACCTAGGAGGAATGTGGTGAGCTCATATACTCACAACGGGAGCCCACCATGACGGGAGGGGGGGGGTTCAAGCTCAGCTTCT
>Ga0224511_10001676_pt1 | contig 13813 bp, 13 predicted proteins | sample SF_May12_sed_USG_2_FD_169988 | JGI IMG/M metagenome (GOLD analysis project Ga0224511, IMG submission 169988) | Sediment microbial communities from San Francisco Bay, California, United States - SF_May12_sed_USGS_8_1 | ecosystem: Environmental > Aquatic > Marine > Sediment | place: USA...
TATACTAGGTCAGATTGTTACCTGACAATATATCCCTAATCCATTGGATTAAAATTGACCATGTACTGTTATAAATGATCATGATTGACAGATGTGGAACTATCCATTGCAACTTAACAATGCTTACTGGAGTCTACTGTCCAAGTTAATTTCCTCTAGCCTAGCACGCTTCATGGATTTGCCAGTTTTACCATTGCATTCAGGATCACCTCAACAAAACCAGAATGAAATTAAATCCTTGAATGCTGTCCTTTGCATGTTTCAGGCTAGAATGGCAGTGAGGTTAATGATCCCCCAGGTATGCCGGTCAAGCCAACGTTACCCACTACCTGCTTCTGGCATCTCCCGAACTCTGGGCAATGCTTTTCTGTGCACCAAGTCAGGCGGTGTAAATGAAAACTGTGGTCTTCATCACCGGAAAAATTGTTACACTGAACACTTTCATACAAACGTCAGAAATGTTTGTTTTGGGCGCTTTCATTTCTCAACAGAAGCCAAGACGGTACCTCTTAAACGAGAGGACATAGCTCAGAGCACTGTAACAGATACGCCTAAAAGTTGGAAGATGCTGTATGATGCCAACAAAGGAATACAAGATGCCAGACGTACACAACTGTTAGCGATTACGCAATTGTTTGGTTTCTGTGGTTTTGTATCCTTAGTGAGCTACATCGACGGGCCTCTAAGTATTAAATTTGTATCTGTCATTGCTGTAGGTGGCTTCACTGGTTACATTCTTAGACGTGCACAACAAACTCGTAGGAACATTTTACGTGCTTATATTGATGATAAGGGAGAAAATGTCAAGCTGTCTTTTGTCAATGGCAAAGGCAAAAGAGTGGATGTTTTCAAGAAGCTCACGGACATTGTACCCTTTTCAGATACAAACATGGATTACGATAAACCTTATCTGAAAGTGGAAACCTATCAGAATGAGCAATACTTTTTAATAAAGAAGTACATGGTTGAAGAAGATCAGCATAAGTTGTCCAAAATCTTTGGTAAAATTGACAAAATATGGTAGCTTATATACAATTTGTAATACTGAGTGGTACAATATGGATTTTTGAGAAATAAAAAAGATAAAACTTCTATTTCAGTCATGTTTTTGTCCATTGAACTGGTTTTGTCTAGTTGATTACATGATGTGTTAGTGATGACATACTAAAGGGAACTTAGTAATGTGTGCATAGTTCCACAAATTTTCAAACTCCTGCCATTTCTGTAGTATCTCTTTGTTTGTGTGATAAGGTTTATCACAAACAGGAAGTACAATTTCTTTTGTATTTACTAGGTCAGATTGTCACCTGACAATATAACACTAATCCATTGGATTAAAATTGACCGTGCACTGTGTTTAAATGATCATGAGCGACAGTTGCAGAACTGTCCATTGCACTACTTTATTACGGACTACCACAAGTTGCAGATATTTCTTGTAATGATTGCTGGGCATCCGTTTTAAAACATGTTGATCAGAAGGTCGGTGAGCTTAAAATTACAATGAATTACCATCATAATGTGATTGAAATAATTGCCTTCTGAACATTATATTTAGCCTCCATTTGTTTTCTCCATAGTTCTATATTTTTTGTGATAATATGAACCGAGCAAGTTTGTCTGAATAAATAATGACATGTATGTTGCTTTTTTGTGATCGTTAGTGCATGGAGTTTTATATGCCTAAGTGTGAAAGGTATGCTCCTTTTAGATTTTGAGTTTTGCTGGCCTGCATGAAATCCATTGTTTTGGCTAATTAATGGTTAATTAACAATTAATTTTATGTTTTATTAATAGAAATTGGTACCGATACTTTGGAGGTAACCTCACAGTATTTTGCTTATTTTATTTCAATATCATCTCTAGTTTTTGAAAATGACAAATGGACTTTTTTGGGGCTGCTTTGGGTATTTCAATATGTCTCACCTCTTATGTCCGATTCTGTCACTAATTACAGTTATGTAGGAGACACAAAAATAAGTGTATCGATTAAAAAACTAATGCCATCAAATGCTCATTAAGCGAGATATTTCTAACTGAAATATTAAAATCATTCTCAGCGTTTTAATAGTAGTAAGGGGCAGGTAATCCAGAATTACAATTTGCCTGTTGAGTGCAACAATTTAAATTTAGAGTCCGACCAATCACTTCCGAGACTAGTTTAATCACGAATGGAGTCATCATTGTAGGTAAACAATAACCGAGATTTATGGGCAATCAACAATTTATTCGGTACATATCGTGAATATATTTTTTGTGTATTTTGCAATATATTTCTGTATTATGTTATTATTTAATACTTGTTTGACGATAAATTACTACTTTATATTAAAAGATTTAATAAATAGCCGATAAATAGCTGATTAAAAGATCGAACATATCCCCTTTAAAGAAAAGGCAGAGCTATTCTGGGTCAGCACTTGCTACTTCATCAAGAAGTATTATGAAATCTTACATTTTCTCAAAAAGTATATATTAGTAAATGATTCATTGAAAGTGAAGCATATCTCGCAAGTTTGATAACTCCGACATACATTTCGACACTTGTAGGATTTTTTCTTTCCGACTTAAAAATCTTGTGTGTTGTGAAGATTTATGAAATGTGATCCCATAAACCACTTGTGCTATTTCATTTTTAACTTCGTTTACTTGCTTAACATCAAACATTCGAGAACATCTACCGAGGTTGATAACTTGGTTGAGCTATATTTACTTAAGAATTCCTATTCATTAAATCTATGTAGGATCACTCATGACCCAATAATGCTACTTTTAGTTTGATGATGTTCACCTTAAGCGGTTTGTTTTGATTGTGATCATTTTCACGAGGCATGCCAAAATGCGACCGTTTTATCCGGTCAAGTCGATAGACATGTTAAAATGATACTCTGTTCCCTGGAGGCCAACCAGAAAAAGTATGCTTTATGCTCACTCAGCATTGTATAGGTTTTGCAACAAAATGATATTTGGCATGGACTTCGTACATTTTATTCTATGGAATCATTAAGTTTCTAATTACAGGAAAAAGTCATGCCAAATTTTATTAGTGTTACAAAATTTAGGCAAGGCTGTTACGAACACAAATTAGTTACTCTGATTGGTGCACCTTGAGACTTAAAAGAACAACAACTATATAACATAGCTTTGTAGACGTTTATTATAAATTGATCTCTTGTAATAAATGCACATTGATATCTAAAACTGGAACACAGATCTGCGTCTGGTTGTTGTAAAACAGCACAGAATCATTCAAAAACATTTATAAACATGTAGCACAATAAATTGTATATATACTATGAAAATAGAAAACTATGAAAAAAGACTTAAAACAGCCATTAATTTGCATATAACAACAACTTTGAGCAACAGTGTAACAAGATTTGATTGTCAACATTTTACAAAGCTTTTTTTCAAATTAGTTTATATATTGATTTAATAGCAGTATAAAGCAAATTTGTTAAATGCACTTCGGTACACAAAGGCAGAAAGGATAAACTAACAGTCTATTATTACAATACGAAACTACTAACTAGTGAGTTTATATAAGCGAAAGAAAATTGTGAGACCAGACAAAGATATAAATGTAATAAGTTTTGTACTTAGCTAATATGTAGCACTACAGATACATTTACAATATCAGTAAAGCATAGAATTAACAGAACTTGATTATAACAATACAAACACTTTGTCTTAAACAAATTCAAAAGTCTATTTATGCATTGGTAGAGGTTCGTTTCAGTATCAATCCAAATTAAAGGTCGATTTTTTTTTTCAAGTTCTAGTTTTAGAGTCTTTGTAGATCTTGTCATTTCATTTCCAGTCTAGTTTCCGTCAGTTGAGTAGACGACGGTGGTTTCCCCTTCACGACGAGATTCGGGTCTGAAATCAGAAAAGATGAACTAGTTAAGTATAACTGTAGATTCTATATTTAATAATGTTATGATAAAACATAACTGTTGTAATGGATTGAATGAAATTCAATAAGAACCACTATGAATTGCAACTAAATTGGCATGAAAGTTGTGCACCAGCAAAATGGGAAGAAATAAAATGTCAAGCTAAAAAGCACAAAAAATGTATAACTAATTCCTTTAAGTAGCTACAATGTATTTCTAGCTAACAAGCTAAGATGGCAATCTGTTCATATCACATTCTAATAGGACTTGCCATAAGAAACAAACACTGAAAGCAACCTAAGGAAACAATTGGGGCAAAGAAAATGAATTGGGGGCAAAAGAAAATGTACCTCAAGCTGACATGGTAGACACCACTGCTCACTGAACGCGGCGTCTGAAGGTACATGCAAGGGGGTAAGCATGGGAAGAGAAACACAACGAAAGCTGCTGTCACAACTGTTTACTACATGGCTTAAAGGCACTCTCCTACAGTCTGGTAGTGTGACACACAAAACCGTAACATTTCTAAAACTCTTAATTTCTCGTTACAAACAATTTTGGGGCATCAAAATGCTTTTTTGAGGTAATTTGATTATATCCAATGTTTAAATAAATTGCCAACCATTAAAGGAAATATTTTCTTTTTTTGTGTCACAATCAGATGCAGGGGAGTTTCTTTAAAGGTTTAAAACTGAATGATGTTGCTAAATGCCAAAATATTCCTTCATTTTTAATAATTATAATCAATTTTTTACTTTTCCAAAATGATTGGAATATCTTTTTGCAATAAATGTGTTGGAAAATCAGTTCCGTTTTCAAGCTTATATGATTCAAAAAGTAATGATTTAACATTGGAACTCAAGGCTTTAATATTAACTGACAAAACATTTTTTGACCCGGAAGTACATCATAGTAACATTTACAATGTATTAGGCCTGTAAGGCGTCTGTAAGGCGATTTAGACAGTTAAAGCCAGTTGTTAGATTAGAGCCGTTAAGCTTTTCATGCTCTCCAAAATATTAATACAAATTACCTACAGTACAACATATTGAATAACAAGTGAGGTGTGTTAATTATGATTTATGATGAACAACAAACATGCATAACAGATGTGTGTTAATGTTAGCATACAAATCTGAAATTGTTACTCAAGGTACAAATGTGTTACATATAAAATAACCGAAGCAATCCAAATGAAATGGTGGCTGTCCAAGCAAGCATGTGCATTTATGTTTAATTTGAGAAAAAAAAATTTATAGCCCATGCACACTGATCCAAAATATTCTATATAAATGGCCGTGTTAAAAATTAAAGTAAGCCCATAAATGATGAAAAACAGTATTACACCACTATCTTTAACAAGCATATTTGTTATGAAGCGTATTCTTTGACATGCACATATATTTCATGACATTAGTTTTGCTAAGAATGTTTTTTTCGTGGTTTTGGTATAACAGTGTTATGTGCATTTAACTTATTCTCTAACTTTGTACATTAAACTTATGCTGTGACTCAACATGCATAGCCTACAATGAAACTTTCTAAACATATGCTTATGCCAATCATCAACATAAAATTGCTTTTCAAAACCTCACGGTTGACATATAAAGCAACTATTTGCCTTGTATTATGTAACAAATATGAGGAGATATTTTCAAAACCTTCAATAAACACTGATTAATCAATCCTACGATATTTTGTGTAAAGAACTATAATATCAATAATGATTGGCTGTTTAGAAAAGTTCAGTTTGGGTGTTTAGAAAGGTTCATTGCAGGTATAAGGTAGATATACAATTGTTCACACAAAAATGCATCCCGACATACCCTAGTTAAGTTAGTAGTGGACCCCTCCCATTGTTACGCTAGAAATGATTGAATCGGAGAAACAATGAACAATCAATTAGAATCTATCTATAGCCAACACACCGCCTGATTCACCAATTTCTCAAATCTGAAATGTTTTTGTCTGTTGTATTTCAATCGTACAATAAAATAGCATGGAAATGTTCTTCCAATTTTGTTCAGTCTCATCTTAAGTAGTATAACCGTATCAAGGACTTTGTGCTCAACTTATACTTGTAACTACCTAATTTTATATAACAAGTTACAATAGTGTTGCACAAAACCGTCTGCATAGTAATACATCATGTAATTGTTCATTATAGTAATTTGAGAGAAACAATTTTCACACAAATTACAAATTGTATAAATTTCGATACCAGTGTAGTCTTCAATTTTCACCTTTGCCATTCACGCAAAAAGGTGACTATGGATTTCAAATAAAGGCTACATATTCACACGTGATTAAATAATTAGCAAAAGCTTGTGCAGCAGAAAATAATAAAAATCAGATGACAGCAAACATTTCAGATTTAACAGTCGCACAGTATAGCAGGCGGATGTTGGCTCGACTATGTTACTGCAAGTTAACTTTGGTTCATCAAGATCTTACCGCTGCTGACTCAACAACGCTAGTGGAGGAAATGAACAACGATGTGTGATTCAAGTTCAAAATGAATTGTATTTCCTACCAGACTAAGGGTTCATTGCAGTACTGATCTAATCTCCTTTATTCTTGTTAAGGATTAGAAACGGAGAATGCAGTCATCAATTATAAAAATGCCAATTTTTTTTTAAAGAAATTGTGTTACAGTTCATGTTAACACTTAACACAATGCAGATTTTAAAAAAACACTGCTTCTCAAAAATATGTCAAAATAAAATTGTAAAGGGGAAGTAATTTGTCAAATTGTTATATTTTGCTTCAAAAATGAAATAAAAACTGATAAGAGCCTCCTGTTGATTCATATTCAAATGTCATTCTTTGAAGCTATTAGGTTTAAAATTCTGAATTACTAAAACTGTGTGTTTATACCCAGTCGGTAATCCTTAAGAATTTAGTACAATCTTACACTGAGCACTCAAACTGTTTCTTGGGCACGACTACATGCATTGTACAGATATAAACAACTACGCCAGAGTACAATGTAAAGAAACTTTAAGAAAAGGCTTTTCTCTATAATTAACTTATAGATATTTAAAAAGCACTAGATTTAAGTTCATAAAGTTTTAATACCAAATCATTAACCATTGGTCTCCATTTCTTAAAAAAATATTTTAAACTCAAAATGTTTTTTTTTTATTTCTTAAAAAAATAATTTCAAACTCTGAATGTGTTTACACAAAATCATATAAACAACTAAAGGGATTTGGGAAGGAAACTACATGCTTCCAACTAATTTTACAATCAACACAAAACCAGAAGTCAATTGATAACCAAATACATATCGACGAGCACACTCACTGGTAGCCAGAGTTGTCGTAGACGGGGTTGCGCGTGGAGATCTTGCGGACCTCGCCACGATGGGCAGAGTCGGAGCGGTTGAAGCTCATGTTGATCTCGCCCAGATCCTGAACCGTCTCGTCCGGTGGCATGTACATGTCCAGCGTCTGCTTAGATAGAAAGAAAAGTTCCCAAGTTTATGCTGTTCTTGTCCTATAAATTATTGCATCTGCTTAGATAGAAATATAAGTCCTAAGTTAACGCTCTTCATGTCTTATAAAATTCACTTTAAACAAACTGACATGCACTGGAACTATGATGCAGTAATCTATTACATATTGTCAAAAACATCAATGAATGTACCTCACACCTGCAAGTACAAGTGTTTAATAAAATCGAAATCAGCACCTCTTTTATAGAAATGCTTCAATGTTATAAAACCGCTATGGAAATGCTTACGCAGAATAATAGGGCAAATATATTTGATATATTAAAATAGATAGGACAAATTTAAGCTTTAAAAATATTTTTGATACATCCAAGTCCAGATATTGAAGCCGTACGGTTATAACATTCAGTTCCGTTTACCTGTGTCTCGTACTCCTTGAGGAAAGATGGCGGGTTGGTGAAGTCGGGCTGGTGCTCGTAGTTACGGTGGTAGGTGCGGTAGTTCTTCAGGTATGCATTGTACCTGCAACACAAGCACATGTTATACTCAGTATAGATTGTAGTTATTTTAATTGGCAAAAATAAATTAAATTCAAAAATGTACACAGGGGGTCAGGACAGAATTCTCATAGCACCGATCATTGTTGAATTGATAAAATGTTTGTCAGACCATCTGAAATAACGTTTGGTTTAAAAACAATTTATGTAAGGTCATAATGCACATCACTTAGGCCAATCAAAACACTGAATCATTTGTGTTTCTCTGGCTATGGCACATGCAGTCTTTGCCGTTATGTGCTTTCCCGCATTTGGCATAACATCGGTAGTCATTTCAAGCATTCAGTCGAAACGTTAATTGCCCATGCAGTATGGGGCGACCAGGTTGCCATGACGACTCACCTTCTCCACTGGTAGAGGAGAATGACTAGCGACAGCAGGCCGACGACGATGATGATGACGGAAAGCGCGACGAATCCCGCCCAGGGGTCCTCCAGCCACCAGACATACGACTTGCTCGGACGCGTGTTCACCGCTAGCAGCTCGTCAGAGAAGCCACGGATGTTCTCCTGCTGGAATGGTCCTCGGATCAGAATTAAATCCACCCGGTCATTCCCAGTTACAGAAAGTCGGATATCGTTGCGGATGGAGTTGGAGTTATCATTGCTGTTTGTTGTGATCCTGGAAAATATATCAAAGATATATTATACACTCTGCATATAGGTGAATTATATTGTATTATATTTAGCTTACTAGCTTGTAAAAGCTTTTTACACAATATTTCTTTGTTATCAATAAGTTAAATGTAAAAAACTGATAAGCTGCAACATACTCAGATTATTAAAAAAATGCATGAAGATGTGAAAACAAGAAGTGAACCATTGTTTTTAACTGGTTGTATAGTTTTACCATTTGTTGGTGTCAGTAGTGCTCTTGAACAGGTCATAGTTGTTTTGATGATCGACGACAACGAAGGTGACATCTGACTGCTCGTTGTCCACCGTCAGAATTCCAGCATCTGATATGTAACGTCGCTTATTCACGTTTTCAATGAGCACGATGTAGCCGAGAGCATCTTGCAGACGTAGATGGATTGCGTTCAGATTGGTGTTGACCCACTGATTGTTTCTATCAAGCACCATGATGTAGCGATTCTCGGGCTTGATCACATCGACCTGCATGGCACAAGAAATTAGTTTTGAGTTCGTATGGTCAACATGTTAACATGGGTCACTTAAAGGTCTGGTTGTGCGACACAAAAAAGTAAAAGCTTATCCCAGATCAATAAATAAATTGCAAGGTTTCAAACAAATAACCAAAACAAAACATTAATTAGGGCACTACAAGATAGAAAATGTAGTTTTTTGAAAATTTACTATTTTGTGTGTCTCTAGACCAGACTGCAGGAGCCCCCTTAAAATAATGTATGGTGAAACAGTCTCATGATTGTTAAGACTTTATTTTACTAATTATAATAAACATGGCTATAAATCTTTTAAAACTAAAAACATTTCTAGATAAATAAAAAATATATTATTTTTTTCTGAATTATTTGTCATCCTTAATTTGTATTTTATTTTAAGCATACAAGATCCCACAATGAGCAAAAGGGTTAACATACAATAACTTCAGCGCTGGACTGCCGCGGCGTGTTGGGGTTGCTGTCCATAGCAACAACGTTGAACCTGTACTGGGCATCATCGGATAGAATGAACTCTGTCGTTGGGCGGATGTCACCATCGATGGTATTCACGGAAAACATGTCCCGGTTAGTAGAGTCACTAGCTATGCTGTACCTTACTTGGCCATTCAAGCCCTCATCTGGATCAGTTGCCTAAAATATAAAAAAGTGTAAGAATGAATCACATGTAACTATTAGATCGATGGAAGTAGACATATTTTGTGAACATAATTTAGCCAACTGTTAGACATTCTCAAGGAAATTTATTATATTCTTGCGTTTTTCTTTTTTATATGGTAACTAATTGTAAAAATGAAAAATAAAGCTTTAAAATGCATCTGTTTTGTAATAAGAAAAACAAATGTCGTAAAAATACATACATAGACTGTGAGAGGGGAGTACGAGGCAGTGGCAAACTGTGGTATGGCCGTGATGTAGAAGTTACTTCTGATGAGCCTGTTGGTATCGTAAAAGATGGTAGGGTATCTTGGGAACTGGAACACTGGAGAGTTGTCGTTCACATCCAGAACGGTCAGGTAGACATATGTGTACTCAGTCGATGGGAAAACTGAAAACAGAGAAAGACAATGTTTGGTTTAGATTTTATGCAATTTCCATACTGATTAGGTCAAATTAAGGCCTACAGTTAACCTTGCTACACTTTTCTTGCAATGCCTAGTTAACCTAAACTTGGCCAGAAGTCAGAGTGCACTTCAGCAAAGTTGATCTAAAGGCAGGGTTGTAAGTTGTAAAGCATTAACATATTGGTCAATTTAAATCCAATAGATTGGGGTTATATTGTCAGGTAACAATCTGACCTAGTAAATACAAAAAAGTGAACTTCCTGTTTGTGATAAACTTTATCACAAAAATAATGGAAAACTACAGAAAGGGGAGGAGATTGAAGTTTTGTAGAACTATGCATACCCTGGACGAGGTCTTGTCGTTTCTGGCGGTTGAGTGTCTCTGTGACACGTAGGGTGATGTTCCAGAATCGCTGCTCCTCGGCGTCAAGGTTGCGCAGGATCACAAGGTCACAGTCCTCATTCACATTCTCTTCAACTCGGAACAAGTCTGAAACCGCAACACAGAACTGGTCAGAAAACACACCATGGGATATAGGTTTACTAAACCTATACTTTCAAATTTTGTAGAATGAACATGTTGCTTCCATTACAACAGCTGTCCATACCAACTTTCTTAACAAACATAAAATTGTTGACATCTGGGCCTAGTGCATTTAAAACAAAGTATATTTAATAACACTTACCATATCCAATACTGCCCAGCCTAAAGGCTACTTCATTCACGAAAACAATTTCACAGTTGATATTAGTGTTGAGGTCCTTGTTTGTGACGTCCAGTGTAGTCAGCCGGCGGTTGGCACTATTAGTCGTTAGTGAGCGTTCTTCAATCGCCAGATACACCTCAGGTACAGAGAAACCGAGCCTTTGCTGGATATTTGTGTAAGTGATGCTGATTCGGACTGGTCTTCTGGATGAAAGAGGCAGCCAACTTCTGTCTGTCGCAACAATCTCAAACTGAAAATGAAACGGAATAATTCAGCTATTAGCAAAATATCCAACTGTTCTTACGACGACATTTCTATGTACAAGAAAACAAATATGTTTAAACTTAATTAGGAGACTATCTTATGAAGTAGGAAGAAATAAAGAACACCAGAAAATCGTACACTAAATTCATTTCGTCCGTCCGCCTCTGCCAGCCTGCCCTTGACGTAGAGCACGCCATCCTGGTTGATACCGAAGAACCGATGGATATATGCGTTATTGGGGTCAATCAGGTAGTCAAACTCTGCATTGGGTGTGTTCCTGCTGAGTGGCACATCCCTGTCTTTATCAATCGCTGTGGCTTGGAAGAGGTCTCGCCCAACGGAATAGTAGTCCGAAACAGATGCCGTGTATTCTGCTTCTGTGAAATCTGGTTTGAACTGGTTGCGTACAACCGTTACGTACACTGTAGCACTTGCCGATTTTGGCTGCGATGCCATATCACGGGCAATGATTTGGATCTGTTAAAACAAAATAAAACAATATGTTAACCTGGCATAAAAATGATTGCTATAAACTGAAAAGAACTTTTAAAAAAAATAAAAGTATAAAAGTTAATTTGTATTATTACAATAACATTGTTTGCTTCAAAGTTATAAGCCTTGTTTATTCAATGCATCATTCATTCAAAATGTGAGTATACAAATATGTTTTATATGTGATTAATCGTCATAAGCCAGATTGCATGTTAGACACCAACGTACTGTAAACGTATCGGGAATTCCAGGTCGCGTAAGAGGCTGGTCAAGGTAGATACTGCCTTCTGTCTTACTGATGACAAACATCTGGGTGTTACCGGATGGTTTAGAGAATCCTGCTGGGTAGACGATGTCATCAATGAAATACTCTACTGTACCGCTTGGAGTCTGAAAATGACAATTTATGCAAAAACTTATACATTGTATATTTAACATCAAGATATCTAGCTATAAAAGATTCCACCGTAATTATTTAATTTGAGAATCATTTAAGTATCTTGAGTTGGATAACATGCATACACTGAATGCAAAACTATATTTTGTGTAATTATTGTTGTGACAAATGTACGTGAATGTTTGCGACACCAGACCAGACTGCAACAGAGCCTTTTGAATTTTTTATATTTTATTTTTCTATTAATTTGATTTGAAATACAATATAATTTTAGAATTGTTTAAGTACTTTGTAGATACGAGGACTCGCAAGATCTTCAGAAATAACTTACAGCACCGAAGTTGTGTTTCTTATGTTTGGCCATACTTACTCCAACAGGATCAGCGTCGGTGGCGTCTGTGTTGATGACGAGGTCCTGGACGGACATGTACTCGGAGATGGTGATGTTGTAGACTGACTGACGGAACTGAGGGGTGTTGGGATTGCGCGTCACGGTGATGCGCACGAAGGCCGTGTCAAATCGTGGAACAGCATTCTGACCGGGATTGTCCTGAGCTCGCACTGTCATCTGAATCATGGGGGGATTAAGTGAGCAGACGTGTACAATTATTGCTTAGTAATGAAATCATTTCTTCTTTTTAACTTTAGTTTACAGTTTTGTGAAGCAAGTAACTAATTTTAATAACACTTTAGATTAGTTTTACAATGCAAAATTTTTTGACATCACGGCTACTTGTTAATTATTTCTTTGCTTTTCTAAGTTTATTCATGTTATAAGCAGACGGCACTGAAACGCTAATGCGAGAAAAAATATTTACGATAACATGGTCCTTGTATGTTCTACAACTGCTTACCTCAAAGACTGACACGCCAGTCTGTGTGAGGTCACCGTTGACTGAGATTTCACCGGTGTTGGCGTTGATGTTGAAGAAGAAAGTTCCCGATGTGCTGGCCACAACACTGTAGGTGATCGCATGCTGGCGGGAGGAAATACACACAATCAATGAGGGGATATGGTTTTTTTTACAGAAAATTAACATTAAAGATAATGTTAATTAACCAAATTGATTTGAACTTCTTTTACAGTGATAATTAGTTTAATTCTTCACATTCTACCTCTGTGGTACAAGTGAGTTGAAAGATTAAAAATTTATGTATTTACTAAGCCTTTGGTGTGATGATTTGAAGCAATATTATTTTAAATTTTGCATTTTCATCTTTTGAGTAAGTAATCAAAATCAAAACTGAGATTAAAATCAAGCCAAGAAAACTGAAAATTCATATAAAACCCTAGTCGTTAAATACACAATGCAAAAGGCAACAAGCATTTTCAGTGAAAAGATATCCCCCGCCAATGATGGCTTGTTTGTGCTTGATGGCTTGTTTGTGCATGAAGGTCTCTATGTTTATGTGCAATTGACCTACAAAAAGGCATGGATATTCTAGCAGCTATATAGTAATTGAGAAATAACTGTAGGCATGGATTTTCTAATAAATCAGGGGCAGTAACTCTAAGGCAAATTGACCAATCCAAAATATAAATCAAGGGCAAATAACTCTAATGGAAATTACACAATCCAAAATATAAATAAACAGGCATCATCGCAGTATGTTGGTTCATATTTACTTCAAGTTTCATGGATTTCTACCAACTAATTACTGAGAAATGGCTGTAAATGAGCGTTTTTCAAAAATCAAGGGCAATAACTCCAAGTAAAATTGACCAATAAAAAAAAATGAACAGGCATGATCCCAGTATAGTGGTTCATATTTATTTTAAGTTTCATGAAATTCTACCAGCTAGTGACTGAGAAATGGCTGTGAATGTGCATTTTTCAAAA
>Ga0224511_10001677_pt1 | contig 13813 bp, 9 predicted proteins | sample SF_May12_sed_USG_2_FD_169988 | JGI IMG/M metagenome (GOLD analysis project Ga0224511, IMG submission 169988) | Sediment microbial communities from San Francisco Bay, California, United States - SF_May12_sed_USGS_8_1 | ecosystem: Environmental > Aquatic > Marine > Sediment | place: USA...
AACATATGTAGGTTTCAAGCGATATTTTGATTTAAATCAACTATTATATGTATATAAAGAGATATTTTAGCATATTTGCACAATGTTATGATTTTCTAGTATAATCTGGAGGACAGGGCCTTTAAGAGGTTTTATTAGGTTACTAGCTTTATTTAATTTTTAAGGTTAATTCAGTTCAAATATTTGCAGTAAACGTCTCACCAACAAAGAAAACCACAACCGAAGTATGCAGATCCTAATTATGAAACGATTAATTTAGAAAATGAAATAGAAGAAACTATTACATCTACAAATATAGCTTACTGGTTGTGTACACTGCATTGTATAAAGGAATAATAGACATCAATGCACAAGGGCAGAATAATCATTCAGTTGATATTCTTTGAAGTTCAAACACCAGTAAGTTATTTTGAGCTTTAAACTATTATTAGAAAAGTATTTATTCCACAATTCAATACTTCAAATTTTATTTAATGCCAAGTTGTAGTTTTAAAAAATTATTGATTATTTTAAAAAGAGTTATTTTACTGTTTACAAATTGTATAATAACTTATTTTTATCATTGGACTTTAACAAATGTTACCTCCCTTAGTTCATTCGCATTATTTGTCTCTCTCGTTTACATGGAATCTATTTGCATTCCGATCGTCTGCTAGTTTACACAAATAGAGAGATACATCATTTATTGAACGTCATAAGGAATTTAAATAATGTAAAAAAATAGTATGTGTCGTCCTATGTAGATATTTCTCTTTTAGAGTCTCCTTACTCGGAAAGGGGAGGCAACACACGGGGAATAAAATCAGCGTCGGACAAGATAGTTAACACATTTTGCCGTAAATTGATATTAAATAAACAGAAAATTCATTTGTTTCAGTAGAATAACGTATTTGGTTTCATACAAATGGTGGCTTAAGCAGGTTTGACCACGAGTGGCTAATCCGCGGTGAGATAAACCGCGATAGACCACGAGAAATATCCTTTGTTTTGACAATATCCGGTTAAATGATTTATGGAAGATAGATATATGGAAAAAAAACACGTCATTTGAAATAATTTTATCTATTGTTATGATCATCACCATACCAGGTATAGTGAGGATGTGCATACCCGGCAGTGAAGACCGCCTTGCAGTTCGCCGAGCACTCGTAAAAACACATCACTGCATGCGTTTTCGACTCAGTATGGCGGTAAATTGTTAGTTTATTGCAACAAATTATGTGCAATTGAGCACTCTTAAATACTCATAAATGAGTTAATCATGTCATATGTAGTCAAATGCTTTACGTACATCAAGGAAATATAAGTTTTCACCAGCACCCTGTGGGTATTCAACTGCCAACAGTGACATCATCTTGCATCCAAGTATTTTCCTTTAACGTCCTTGCAGTGCATTGTTCTCAAGAATATCGGTTACGCATATTTTTAAACAAAGTATTCAAAGACAATTCAACACACAGTGCGGTCGTCTTTTTAAAATGCGTTTTGCTTAGCGGTTGATATACAAACGACTGAGTTTCGACACAGCTTTTGTATTTGCGATAAGATTCTACGTTCATCAAAATGCCTGAAGATAGACATGTCAGAATAAAGACCTATATTTCCTTATAAATGACAAACACTACCAAATATTGTAGATCTTCTGTGCATTTTAAATTTTTTGTTTATAAATGTCTGTGATTTTTCACAAGTAATAGCATACGCATATGAGTGTGATACTGTCCGCCTCCTTTTCCTACTGGTACCTGTTTATTTTGTGTGTGCGTACTGCTTACGATATTCTTACGATCTTTAAAGATGCGTACTGCATTACAAAAGTAATAGCAACAAATATAACTCTTAAGTTTATCTAAAAACACAACATTTTGTTGCTTGGACAAGTAAAGTCGCACTGAAAACGTTATCGTTTCAGCTTTTGTTTGTTAACCGCCTATAATAATTTCATTTATATGTCCGAGCGAAGCGGGCGAGAGAAAAAAAAAGTTATTCATGGTGATGAGTGACATTTGTTGTTTTGGTTGTCAAACTCGCACGAAGGTATGCCATATTTGAGGTTTACGTATCAAAAGACAGCATTTTTGCGTATAGCTTACCAGCGGCCCTTTGCGTACTTCGTTCGAACTGAAACTGATTCTATGGTCATCAATACAAAGGGGCGCAAATGTGTCATTGTACTTGATGTGCCATTCAGCGCTACTCGCCCTTTTCATTTCCTGGTTATTATCAGGTATTTGTTCAATGTGCCAATGAGCGTGAATGTGATATTTATACAATGTAATTTAATTAATCTGAGAAAAAAGAATGTCGTTTATGAGAAAAAAGTAGCCTCGGTTTATTAAAGTTGTTCATCAATGCTAATGAAAGATGACACATTACTAAAATAAGCCCAATATAAACGGACAACATTACAATACATTTTTGGTTTGCATGGTACACAACTTTCTCATTTGACGGTACCTTAAACGTAGCTCGACCCTAGTAAGACTATATAAACGGCAGTGTTTCGCAGAGTTACCTTTTGTTGTATGTTTTACATCAGAGCATAGTGTATTATGAACTTGTTCGCAAAAGGCTGGTAAAAATGACAAGCATCAAAGTGTTTTGACGTAATTGTTTGACGTAACCTACGATTTTTAGGATCCCAAACACTTATTTTATCCTTTGAAATTTTTAGTTTGCTGACAGAATGGCCAATTAGTAATCAGAATTAGTATCAGACTGACCAATTTAAAGACTTGACCAATCACGTATGGTTTGAACCTTCGTAACATGAGCTACGGTTTGCAGTTTGAATAAACAATTGTAAGTTGGCCAACAGACCTGGCAGCAGCGATTTCCGGTTCGATCACAGTCAGACGGTTGTTAGACAATGATCTCTGGTGTAATAAAACTGGTGAAAGCCCCCAGAAACCACATCCTGCATAAGAAAAAAGCAGCCTCGGTTTTTTTAAAGCTGTTCATGAGTGGTAATGCAAGATGCCACATCACTGACGCCCTAGCGCATGAGTGGAACTCCATTTTCAAATGTAAACAACATTCATTCCATGATCCCTGAGGACAAAACAAAAAGCAACTACACAATAAAGAAGTACAGGGTGACATTTTATAGCCGCCACACAGGTACTTATCACCCTCTGTAGTAAGTTAAATTAAACTGATGAAAAAGGAAAGCCCTCAGGAAGCACATCCTGCATGAAAAAACAGCATCCTCGGTTTTATTGAAGCTGTTCAAACACTGTTTGTCAAATGATCTAGCTTGTTAATTTTAAATGTTTTTTCAACAACATAACAAAAGAGCAATTAAACAGGCGTATAATAGTAGAAACAAGCCAACACCTCGTAGCGGGATCTTTATATTTTATTATGATTACAATGTGTTTGCAACTAAAGAAAGGCAAAATTGTTATACTCGTAATAGTATGTCAAATTTAAATAAGTACAGTATGTCAAACACGAAACAATATATCAAAACAATATGTCATATATGCACAATGTCACGCTCAAACAATTTGTCATACTCAAACCAATAGGTCACACTTAAACAATATATCAAACTTAAACAATGTGCCACACCCACAATATATCACATTTTAAAATATATCACACTGAAACTATATGTCACACAATAATCGATTGTGTCTGACGCTGTGTTGAGCTGAGATGTGTTGGCTAGAATCGCTTTCCTCCATGCCACCAGTGTTTGCCTGGAAGAGTTAAACGCAATGTTATACAACGACGTCATTAACAACAACTCATCTTGCGTTGATTCTATATAACAACATTAAATGAAACACACACAAAACCTCACTTGTAAATACTATTAAAACATAACAACTAATGATGTAAAATTGTAATTTATTGGAGGAAATAAAGAGTATAAGTAGTAGTAAATATACTTGTGTATAGGGAGTATAGATATTATTATATTATTTCTATTTACAAAAACCTAATAACTGTGATTTTGCATTTTGAAAAGAATCAGTGAGCAAGCAAAAATGATACACATAAGTGCATAATACTGTGACAGGAAATCATGCTGATGGGTAAAATTTTAACATAGGTATTAAACAAAACACCAGAGTAAGTGTGTGTACGTTTAACGTTACTAAATGCAAATGTTTCAGGATATAAGAAGATAGTGAATCGATGTTGGTGGTGATGCAGGCAACAAAAGCAAGCATTAGTGCGCGAGATATCTGATATATGTTTTAAAACGTAAGTTGATGTCGTTACCATCCGATCAGAACGAATGTATCGAAGGTTTTTGTTATATTTATTCATTATTCTTTATCTTTGATTTTGTATATACTCCCGACTTATAAAACTATGAAAAATATATGAAAAAAGAGTAAATAAACGGACTAAGAATTTAGACCCCCCAAAAAAACAAAAAATTTTTTTATTAATTTAGCGAGATAAATGTACTAGTGGAATGGATATAAGACGCGAGAGTTGTTAACCCGTATTGCTCAAATGGTGTATGAGTCGTTGTAGGTCGAGGAATACAGAAGTGTAATGTTTTCTCACATATATTATAAAACGGTAAAGGGTGAAGACAACCCGTTGAAAATATCTACAGGTTAAGACTGACCTGGTGGTGGCTGGCGAACTGAAAAAGGTCAATGAACGTGTTTAACTGAGTAAAAGGGATATGTTAATCCATTATTAGTGTTGCTAGACATGTATATCATGACTGTAATAATATTTAAAAAAAGTAAGTTCAAAAGTCATTTATGCATATGTATCATTATTTTGCTTACATCAAATTATCAAATTATCATAAATCTGGGGATCATAATGATTTAATACTATGTTGTTGTTTTTTCAAGATATGTTCTTAAACCTCTAAAGTTTTGCTTTTTAATAATAACTAGTATGTACTTACTCGTGAAACTACTGTCCGGAGACCTTTTTACAGGGGTCGAATAGTGAGGTCTTTGAGGTGTTGGCTTTCGAACAACAAACTTGTACCTGGACACATACATGCAACTAAAGTGACTCAAACATGCAAAAAAAGGTTAAAATGCTTGTTAATACTACTTAGATTTATAGCGTCAATAAGATAAATGCCCATATGGCACACATCTTAATAAGTTCAGTAGACAATTAGAAGATTTATCCCAAGGAGGTAGATATTTTCTGATATTATTAACGTACTCCTAAAAATGATTTTACAACAGGCATTGTTCATTTTATATAATTATGTTGGTTAAATAAGTTACAAAATGGAAGGGTTGTCTTCCTTAAGGAAAGATTTTTGAAAATAAATGATTATGTTCGAGAATTCTCACATGCAAAACCACAGGTAAACTGAAAGATGCTATGCCTGTATCTTTTAGGTCAAAATTGTCTACATCTTACATTTTTACTTTATTTTAGAAGCGAAACCTACTGCCTTAAATATGAGAAACTGCCAATTATAATTATCTATTGCGTCGAAACAGTTAAATGGCTTTACTACAATCGATACTCTCAGTTGACTCGGTGGTGCAGTGGTAACGCATCCGCGTTGGGTGCAAGAGGTCCCGGCTTCAATCCCAGGCTCCGGCAAGGGTTTTTTGTTTTGTTGTTGTTGTGTTTTTACTTTTTTTGTCCAAAATCACACTATTTGTCACAAAAGTTTGCAATTCCTTTTACAATGTTAAATTATTGAGTATACTTAAAATATTGCAAGATTGACCGATTATACGGGGATAAAGATACAGACCTAGCATCTTTAATTAACGGAATTAATGGAATTAATGTTGGCGATACAGCGGTAATATGTGTTTGTGTTAAAAAGTAAGTACCTTGTTTGGCAAGGGTTGTTACACGAGCCGCCTTTCATGACGTGTCGGTAACAAATAATGGCACTCGCCGGCAACGCTATCGCCATGACAACCATCATCAGAACAAATACTATTAGATTGTTAGTATCCTCGAAATATGTTCGATACCTAAATAAAAAGGGTGCTACAATTAGCTGTAAGAGTATAATAATAATAATAATAATAATAATAATAATAATAATAATAATAATAATAATAATAATAATAGAAAATAAAAAACTTATTGTCAGGTAAAATTACATAATCATATTAAAACGAAACTTATTTTTGTTAGAAATATTAACAATTGCGAAAAGATACCTGTCTGTGGCAATGGTTGTGCTCAGTGTCGTCGTCTCCGTGATGTAAACCTTCACGGGCACGGAGCCCACGCGCCCACCCGTGTCGGTGGCCATGACAACCAGGTCATAAAACGTGCTCGAGCAGTTACAGGCGGTCGGTATGTCGACAACCGTGGAAATCAAACCCGTGGTTGTGTCTACCTTCAATGTTGTCAATGGAATACATTGAAGCCTTTATTTGGTTTCATTAGTCAATTAGTTTTAACTAAAGGTACGCATGTCCAGCTAGCGTTCGTAATACACATAACTAACTATTAACAACATATTTTTGTGTTTGACAATAGTTTGCTTAGAGCGAAAGTTAGTTTTGGGGTTACAGCATAGAACCAATTCACGATAATAACTATACTCACAGCGAAATACAGGGACGGCGTGCTGAAATTGAAGACAAAGCTGCCAAACGGTCCAGAGTCCTTGTCTGTTGCCGATACCGTACCGACTGATACACCGCTGTCGGAGTAGGCCGAGATGGTGAACTGGTAACTCGACTGGACGAACACCGGCGAATAATTGTCCGCGTCGTCTGTTTATGCATAATCAGTTTTAACAATCAGTTTGAATAGGACATATTGTTCAAATAATACTTTTATTATTACATTATTACTACATCATTGTGAAGTAATATTTTTCTGGTCCTCAGGGATCATGGAGTGTGCATGTATGTTGTTTACATTTGAAAATGGAGTTCTGCTCATGCGCTAGGGGGCGTCAGTGGTGTGGCATCATTCATTACCACTGATGAACAGCTTCAATAAAACTGAGGCTGCTGTTTTCTCGTGCAGGCTATGCTTCCTGAAGGCTTTCCCTTTCATCAGTTTTTTATATACAGACTTCTTTTCAACAGACGCCCATTGACGCTTTGTTAGGCAAACACATCACTTGACCAGTAAAAGTTTGTGGTATATACTCCCAAATTTAATTAACAGGTAGTGTGTCAATTATTTATCTACATAAGGTAATACCCGACAGTCACAAATTGACAACTTTTTCTAATCGTACCAATCCTGATAACGAGAGTGCTTGTGTCGCTCAAACTTCCGGTATCGAAAACAGAGACGGAGCACGTCACGTCGCTAGGCAGCCCTGTGTTGTCAAGGCTGTACATAGATGACACCGTGATACGACAGTTCGTCGCCATTGTAAAGTACCTAAAATAACATGGGTTTAGATGCATATACACGCGCCTTTTATAAAAGTGTTTTGTAAAACACTTCCTGAGGGCTTTCCCTTTCATCAGTTTCATATTGTGACTTTTTAATGATATGGGGTCATATAGGCGTTCGTATGTTACCTTCTTTTCTAAAGTTTCTTCTTCATGATTTAGTGCATTGTTTGCATTTTAATGCTTAGTTTATTGTATAATTGTAAATTTACTGTCAAAGATCGCTTAAAACAAGCCATTTTAAGAATATTGCTTTCTATCAAACTTATTTGTGTCTGAATACAAAACATAACATTAAAACTGACGCGGCGCACACATATATAATTATCTTCCAAGCTCGTTAATGAAATAGAACATGCGGTTCCCCTACCCGTCATACTGGCCACAATCCATGAAACAGCTGTGTGAGTCGCCACTGTCCGGATCCAGTATTGTGATGCCGGGGTCAGCAACCACCGTACCGACCGTCTGTAGGCCAGTCACATAGCGAGTATGACATTCAAGGCTCTATCGTAAACAGCTTCTATGGTAAATACTTTATACAAATTAACAATGTAATTCGGTTAATGCACGTACACGATTCTTGTTCTTAAGGTATGGAGGTTTACAACCCAATAGTATTTAAAGATTTAATATAGACAAGTCGTATTATACTTGTTCAAAATATTTAGAAGCGGACTATTAAAATTAAGATGAGATACAGTTTTAACAAACCATCTTACCGCGCCGTCGTTGACGTTTGTTCTGTATGTGTTTGAATTGAGGGCGGGCGTCTCATTCAGGTCAATGATGGTCAACGTTATTGTTGACGTCGCTGTTGCTATGGTGTCTGTCACCGTCACTTTGAGCGGAAAGTTAGTCTGACCCATGGTTTCGTAGTCAATGACCGCTTTTGTCGTAATGACACCAGCTGAAAAACAGTATTTTATTAGTGATGCCTACTCTTTCAAGTAAATAGAGTTGTTTATCAAACACATTTTATTTATTTCTTCGAAATGTTGTCAAAGATGTGGCAGCACTATCACTGGGGTGTATTTCTTATTAGTAATAGTAATAAGGGCTGTACTTTTGTTCACTAAAACATTGAATGCGATGCATGGACGTGACGTATTGGTTCCATTCTAGTTTCAATTGGTAGTTTAATAGGCCGATTGTTGTGTATGCATTTTTTTGATAATAGGAGGGGGGCTTATCGAATCAGATAAAATGACAATTTAGCCATCTTTGAAACTTCGGATTAATTACAGCAGTTGTTAAATCGTAACTAGCACTCATACAGTATAACGCTAAAGGACAATACACAATTTCTTACATGAAGAATCGAGCATTTGAAAGTAAGCGTTAGGCTGGAGTGTGAACATCTGTGTTTGACCGGCGTCATTGTCTAACACAGACACAGTGTAGACAGACGTCCCGACTACGACATTCTCGTTCACCGGAACACTGACTGGCAGATTCGTCAGGACAGGGTCCTCGTTAATGTCTGCAGTAATTAATAAACACAAGTAAACTTAACCGTGTTTTTATAATTCGTATACATACAACTTTATATTTTTAGAAAAGGGGAAGTCTTCAGGATGTTATGCTTACATGAAGAAATATCAGACTCAATATAAACGATGTGAGTTCTAGTATATAGTGTTGAAAAGTTAAATAAACATAATTAAAACAACCAAGCTAAACATTGTTCATTGACGTTGATCAAGAATACCTGTTCTGCATTTTGTGGGCAAGCATGCCAAAGCACCATGTTTGACCCCAACAGGAACATCAGACGTGCATCATGGGTTCTCAATTGGTCTGACTGTGCTGTATCAGAACTAAGTTGTTAGGAAACTGAGCGATTTGCGTACCAGTGACTATCACCGTGAGTATCTTTGGCTGTCCAACGTTTCCCCGGTTGTCAGACGGAGTGATGGTCAGGTCGTAGCCTACAGCCTGGGCGTCCATCAGATTGACGATAGCTTGGATCTCGCCCGCTGAACACAAAAACGCATACAAAGTTACATTAAAAGTGTGTGAAACACATACCATTTAGTTATTTGGCATTTGAGTTGTTTATATAACGCAGGCAAAACGTTCATCAACTATATCTCATGTTTGCATCGTGTTTCCGTTAAACGTTGAATGTATATAATGGTAAATATAAAGAAACAAAACTAACAAGCCAGTGTGTAGAATGGACAGGTGGTACAGATGACGCAGTTGGAGCCTTTACAGCTCATCTGGAAACTGACGAGGTCGCCCTCTGGGTCGCTGAACAGCACCGTGAACACGATCGTCCCGTTGGCGGTTCCCTGTATCAGGTTGATGGACGTTGCCGCTAAAATGGCATGGTATGTGGTTAGAAGACACATTTAACAGTGGCTACACAAACATTAAGTTTCAGTTACCGTTTTTCTAACAGTAAAATAGAAACGTTCAACGTAAATTGCAAACATCAAAAGAACAATAAAAATAAAACAATAAATATCCTAAACATCAGCCATATTCCCATGGAAGAAGCAGGCAGCCAAATGTAAAGTAATCTAATCATATGTGGTAGTTTGGTGGCCTTGACATAAGAACACACGAATAAAGATTTTGTTCTCTGGTCATACGTGGTAGGTTGGTGATCACCGGCGCAAGATTTGGAACAAGGCTGATGACGCTCTGTGCTGTGTCCACGCCCCCTGCCTTGCCGTCGTCACATCGGGCCGTGATGACGTACTGGCTTACTGCGGCGGCGTCAAACCACCACGTGGTGTCTTGTGCCGGTAGGTATATCTCGTGAACTACAAGTGCATGTAGGCGAGGCTTTATTTTTTGCATTTAATATCACCACTGGGAACTATATATTATTATTGTAATAATAATTTGTGTGGACTCCATCTCACCCCTTGTAAAAATAATTGTAAACAATTCAATTGCGTATGAACTTGTTGCTGGCTCAAAACTGACTACGTTTTAATAATATTTTAAATATACTAAGATCAGAAGTAAAACACAAAGAATAGCGAATTTCAATCAAACATTTCAAGTCGCGTAGTGGTATACATAGTTCGTTTACTTAATGGATGACATTATGTTTTGACCAATGAGAGTGAAGGATTTTTCAAAATTTTCGCCTGTATAAGTTCACTTATCCGGTCGGTATAAAACACAAAACATAATGTCATCCATTAAATATATTATACTGATGACTATAGATATAACATAGAACCTTTTGTTGCAAACTATAATTGAATTATTGACTTTGACGAACACGCACTTATTTGTACGCCTTATTTAGCGACATAAACGTCCTAACCATGGACCGCGCTAGACCGTATAAATGAGTTTACCCGCGAATATTGTCCAATAACCTATACATAATGAATGAGATGCGTTTAATTCAGATGGTTAGGACGTTTATGTCGCTAAATAAGGCGTACAAATAAGTGCGTGTTCGTCAAAGTCAATAATTCAATTATAGTTTGCAACAAAAGGTTCTATGTTATATCTATAGTCATCAGTACATGTATGCGTTTATTAAAATACATCACATTGAAAATTATCTATGTCGAAAAAATAAAAATAAACTAAAGTTTTTTACTGAGATCTAAATGCAGTTAATACTTTGTGTTCTGTTATGTAGTCTAACATCGACAATTAAATTTAATTTATGCTGGTTTTTGTCTAGTCCGCGTGTCTACCTACCAGTAGAGCCAGTTACACTAGACAGCGTTCGTAGTCTGAAGAACTCCGGGTTGGTACTGGGGCTGACGGAAATGCTCCCCAGTGGAGCGTCGATGTTATCCGTACACGTGAACGTCATCACCGCACGCTCAACGTTAACGGTCTCCGATTCGAGTTGTGCGCCTGGCAGATTGACCACTTGTGGCGGCTGAACAAAATATGTAGCTATCTTCATGCTTGTTGGCTTTCTTTACTTGACCCAAAGGTCAACATTTTATTAACATAAATTTTGAACCAATACTAGAGTAAATGCAAACGTTTTTTAAGATAAATGTGGTACATGGGTCTGATAGTTAAGCCTAGAAAATACTAACTTTTGTTTTGTAAATACCCTTTAAAAGTAAAACACTTGAGTCAAGTTTGATAATCTTATTTGAATGTTATATATTATCTAGCGGAACATATGGACATACCACAATTAAAGATATACAACAGAATGAAACGAAACCTTGTTTATCTATTATTCTCAGCAAAATTGTGTGGTTAATAATGTGCAGTAATATAGCTGATATGTTTTAATAAGGTTTTTCAAAAGAGGTGTGCGCACAGTAAGTATGTAACGCGGATGTTTAAGTAAGTGACATATGTAGATACCGAGTTGACGATGTTGATGGTGATGGAACCAGTGCCGGTTGTTCCGCACATGTCGGTGGCTGTGAATGACAAACTGGCGGTGGTCGCCGACAAGTCTCGAATAGCGTACGCTGCGTTGGCGGTAGTAGATATTGTGCCTACAAAAATAACGACAAATAAAAGTAATAGTTTGAACAGCATCATGGTATTTCTGATAGACAAACAATGTAACTAGATTAGCACAACATCCTACTCCTCTCCACACAACAATGCGAAGACTCGATACGCTTGAAATTCTACCGCCGATCTACAAATACTCGTACACTGCCTGGTATTCGTGATGATTATTTTGTTGCAATGCTGCATGAGCAATGTGTTACGCCTTTGTGACAATAATCCGCTACTAAATAAAGATTACGGGCAACAAACCTATCACACAAATGCCATCACTGATAAGGTAAAATGTTAAAAGATTATTATGTAATCTCCAGTTTATGCATGACTGGCTGGCGACTAAGTATAAGGAGAAATACATGTCGGCATAATGCCAGGGCCTGGACGTCGACATAATGAAGCAGCGGTTTGGGAGGTGCATGGTGTTCTATTACCCAAACTCAAAAGTACTAGAAGTTTTCGGAAGCCAAAGAAGACATTGATACACTCAAAGGTCTCGATAACGAAAAGGGAAAGCTTCATCGCCGGAAGGTTTTTGGCGAACAGCCGTAGGCAGTTTGAACAGGACTTTTTTGTTGTTATAAAGGTTGTGGTAGTTATTGACCTTACCTGTACCGTCCAGATTATCAACGAAGGTGAAGTAATTGTGGCTGGCCATGATGATGGTCAGTGCATCGTCAATTGATATATCTGTGTCTGTAAACGTCACCGTGGCAACAGGAACGCTGGTGCCAGTAATGTCACTGATGCTACTTGTGCCCGCGTTGTATGTCACACCGGCGAAGTTTGGTGAAGCCGCTTGAAATAATAACACATTTAATCAATGTTTGTGTAGATGATGGTCTCGGTTGCATGTTGATTTCAGTTGACTTGATCTGTTTCTAAAAGAGCGGCCCTATTCTGTTTTTAAGTGCAGATCTCAACGGTGCTTTACTTTATGGAATTAATTTATATTAAACGTGGACGCATGTGCATTACACAGCATGGTTAACTTATACCAGTTTGTACCAGATACTTTTTCAGTTCGACTTCAAGGTCATAAAATTTCTTTCGAAAATAATTTCGACGAAGGCTTGGTCTGAGCAAACTATCACACAGGCCGTTGAGACCACACGTTCGATCATTAGCTGCATTAATGAAGAAGGAACATCTTTCGTTAAAACACATAACAGAAGAAAATAAGTCCTAAGAGTGTCCGGTTTAACTTTATAACACTTTAATGCACTTTTCAGAATGGAATAAAAGGAGCAGTAAATTTAATTTCCTATGTCTTTAATTTACGTTTAAAATGAATGCTTTTCGCGTTGACAATCATTTAATTGGTGTTATATAATGTAGGGAGTCTAGTGTCATGTGTTATATTTTGAAATGTTCAACCAGTATGTGTTTTTCATATGTGTTTTTATGTTCCTGAGTATTACCAACTGTTTTCCAACATGGTCGCCTTAAATTAGTTGATTAAAAATACATTAAGCGCAAAGTGTATTCAAACGTGAAAACAACGTGCATTTGATGTAAGAATTATCAATAAGTATGCATTCAAAAATCTTTTTTGAATATGGATATAAAACATTGATTTTAAATTGAAATTAGATTAGTTTAATAGTACAATTATTTGTATAAATGTCAACTAGAACCATTAATTTCACAATAATAGAATTCAGTTGTTTCTAAGGCTTTGACGGGTGTAAGCGTATTGTGGGAGTGACACATTTAACAAAGACACATTATGAGCCTATAATTAGATTATTTTTTTGTTTCCTTTCATTCACATGTTGAAAAGAGAGGGGAGGTGACATTATAATTAGATTCGTCATACTTGTTTTATATTGTGTTAAATTATTGGTTCCCCTATGAAAATTTCTGCATGACATTTCTTTCATAAAACGCATAATAGAAACGGCACTCTTTATCGGAGACTACAATTATAATTGTATCACTAAAGCTGTGATTTTGTTTGCACAACTGACTTTGTAACAAGAATATATTCTCTGCTCCCGTATATAATGTCAAAAGTG
>Ga0224511_10001678_pt1 | contig 13813 bp, 11 predicted proteins | sample SF_May12_sed_USG_2_FD_169988 | JGI IMG/M metagenome (GOLD analysis project Ga0224511, IMG submission 169988) | Sediment microbial communities from San Francisco Bay, California, United States - SF_May12_sed_USGS_8_1 | ecosystem: Environmental > Aquatic > Marine > Sediment | place: USA...
ATACCCCATACTGGCTGTGTGGGGAACTCAGGGAATAGGCTGCTAGAGAGCCAACTGTGTAACCAAGGTGGGGCACCACCTCCTTTTCCCTCACCGCTTGAACCTTCCCTAGCTCTGAAGAGAGTCAGGTACCCATTTACTGCCAGGTGAACAGAGAGAGTTTTTGGTAAATCCCTGCTCTAGCTGTGTTTTGAACCGGGAACCTTCAGCACCAGTGGTGAACACTCAAACCACTTAGCCACTACGCCAACTGTGCATTTACCAGTCCTATAATAGTCTACCCAGTACATTAAAACCAATCCAATCCACCAGGGTCTTCCAGCAGAGGCTGCTGCATCACCTCCTGGGCGGGAGTGTGGGCGTTGGTCCATCTGGTTTGAGAATTATTCGATAACTGCTCAGGGACGCCCACCGATCTAGCAGATGCTATCAGATACACCACATTGCCTACCTACATGTTAATAATATAATCTATTTTTGCTATGTACATATATGTACTGGTACTGGTATTCAAGGTAGGGCAATAAATCAACCTAATAGCGCAAAGGGGCAAATCTTTAGCTGAGAATCCCAGAGTCTACATAACAAAAAAACATAATAGCTATCACCTACGAAACATCTATCACACCTGCGCGCGATCCCGAACTTGTCCTTCGAAAAGCAGGGTACCTCCGCTTTCCAGTCTCTTTGAATAACACGTCCATCCATAACCCTGACCGAATGGAAGTTTCTCCATTGGCAGGCAGCGACCGGGCAGCGAGCAACTCTGACAAGAGGCTAGTATTGTCTCAAAGTCAACACATCCTTCCAGCTCCAAGATACCTGAAGGGGGACAAAACATTGACACGAATGAATTCATTGTTCTACATGGGCCATTGACCGTCCTATTTAAGCCTGAGACTCATCAGACCAGTAAGAGCGGGGATTTATGTTCTCCTGTTCATGGAGCTCCTACTCACACCGTGATCGGGATTCGAACCCAGGGTCTCCATGTTACAAGCCCAGCCACTGAGCTTGTCCGCCTTTCTTGACATGGTCAGATCGGAGGTAGAACCACTAGCCATCAATCTACTCCAGCATAGGTTCTGGGAGATCGCAGTAATTAAGGTGAAATGACATCTGGCCTCATGTGCTCTTTCCTGTTAATACCCACTGATCGACAGTGAGCTAAAGATGGCCACCGGGTTACCGATCGCTGTGAATGGTGACACGCCCACCATTTTTAACTTAGTTATGATCTTCAGGAAAAGGTATTCTTCAATCCATTAGCATGTAACAGCATGCATGTTGAGAGTTGCCATCATTGGCCTGCATGTGCATCATTAACATCATTGAAATTGAAACCTTACAAAGTAAAAACCTGCCAGCACTGGGAAGCGAACTCATACCGATCAGGTAGTGATTCCGCATTTTACTGAGCTACACTGGCCACCTCAAACACTTCAGCAATGTATATTGATTTTCACTGAACTCTGTGTAAGGTGCAAACGTCAAGGTTTGCACCGTGTAAAAAGAATATGTGCCTACGTCAATCACACCAGAACGCAAGAAAAAATGACCCAACATGAATGTGAGAGCGTGAGTTGCCTAATGTGAACCGGTGATGATGACGCAATCCAGCACTGGAAGTGTGACGAGTGGTCAAAATGTAGGACTGAACAATACATAGCATGTATGTCCTATAACAGAGCTGCCCGACCTGTGACCCCGGGATCACATGTGGCTCACACTAACTTAAAGAGGTTATTAAGCCATGGCCAAAAGTGGCTTCGCTTGTTTTCAGATTTTGAAGCCTAACATGAACAAATGGGCTCAATACCCAGCTCAAATAGAAACTTAGATATAGCTTTATCCGATGCGCATACTTAAAGCCCTCGGCAACGCACTGACCCAACAGAATTGACCTCGAGATAGGAAATTAACACAGATCGGTTGGTGTTCGCGTTGATTTTTCGACTTACACGCTGATGTTTGAAAAATCTCTTCTCTTCAAAGCACTTCTTATAACTTCAATTTTCTTCGATATTACGGTCAATTTCAAGTTTTACTCGATGTTATGAGGGAGAAAAGATCATTAGGTTATTCAGTTTTAATAGCTAGATCCCATTTTCTTTCTATTTGGGCCATTCGGTGCTGAGAGCAGACTGAACTTCAAAGGCAGTCTCCTATTTCGAAACTCACCCCGAGTCAATGTTTCAACGGGCCTGGTGGCCATTTACAGACAAGAGGACAACTCTGGAGTTGTCACTCCTTCCTGGTTAACTGATAATTCCATTATAACATTGACTCGGTGTGAGCTTTGCCCATTGCCATGTAACACAATATTAAGAAAGTGGATGTGCCAAGGTTTTATATGAGAGAGGTGCTACTCTCAGGTTGAAGCCGCCTAAACGAGATGTCCGAGGCATGGTAAACTGCCAGCAATACAAAATCAGATTAGAGGTCTATTTCAATAGTCAGCTAACCTTACTCGTGCTACTTTTCTGTTGTTCTATTTACCAGACCTGCTAAGCCTGAGGCTTGTTCTAATATGGTAAAGATTGGGAATTAGGGAAGTATGTGAAAGCTTATGCTCCACGGAGAAATTATGGCTTATTGGTTAGAATACACGATTAGCTGCACGAGCCAGAATGGTCATCGATGATGGCAGGAAAGGCATCGATATTCAGTTCGGCCCTAAGCACCAGTAAAGTCTCTTTGTTAGCCAGAGAGCAAACTCCACGACCTCTAACAGTGATTAATAATATGGAGTATTAATGGAAGCTAATGTGAACAGCTTAAGATCACCTGCATGGTGAGCCCTGGGTAGGTTGAGGAACTTGTTTATGTAACCCCCACACTATCCCACCTTGTGGGATACTTGCTGGCAATGTTGACCCTTACCATAATTGCTAGGAGGCGGTACAGCAGCTCCCACCGCAGGACCCAAAAACTTCACCTCCTCGAGATAAGGCTTCAGCAGCTCGACAGTTCGCCAATATTTCTCTGTCAGCTGACCCTCTTCGCTCACAGGAGCATCATAATCTAAAGCAGAATAGGGAGGCTCTGGTTAACAGGCTATACTCACATCTCAGATGAACATGACATGGGAGATTACACACTTATATGACTACCGACGCCATCAGTACAGATCTATACACCGCAAGGGGCATGTCACTGCCGCTCCGTTAGGCCACTCAAGTGGCAATGAGGGAGGAGGTTAACTTTAGACTGCAAACTGGTTTCATTGAAATGACTTTTATTTTGTTATTTAGGCACCGAGTTGGTTTTGTAAAAATATAGGTAAATTACCACTCATGCTGACAGCGAATTAATTTGTACTGAACTTACTAACACCTTTCTCTATAAGGTCCACCATTGATCATTGTGGAAACGAGTCTGAGATATTATCCATGTAAAACTCACCATAACTCGTAACATCCGCTAGGTAATCCAGCCCGTTTTTAAGTTGGTCATTCTCAGTCTGTTCGTTAGCTCCATTCATAAACCCAAAGTTAGTTCCACCATGAAACATGTAGAAGTTTACACTGCCATAGTTCTCCAGTGTGTATGTGAGTGAAGCAGTGAATTCTGCAACACATACAGCACAGATGCAGCAGACTGCGTGAGGACTTACACGAGGCAACACTGACAGCCACACAAAGTTTTAGAGACTAGACTCTGTATCGGGTACCGGCTTTGGTTTGACTAAATAGAATCTCTGATCTCCATGGACCTTAATGTAAGAAAAGACCTATGGTCTTATCCAAGTTATTCGAGTAAAATCAAATTTTAAATCAAATTCTCAAAATCAAGTTGTTATTCATATCCACTCTTGCCTTCTGTTACCTTCAAGTGACCAAGTTTGATGTTTGCTTTCAGTCCAGTGATCGAACCAGCCTGACCAGAACTCCATACACATCCTCGGCATATCCGGCTGCCTCTCCTCCAAGATGGCTAACATCTCCTTCCCGAGACCGATGTCCTGAAAGTTTGCCATCATAAGGACTGCAATGACATCATAAGAACTGCAATGGCATCAGTTATGTCAGGAAACACCTTTGGGGAATCTATCGATAACCCAGCGAAATTTACTAGTAGTTAATGAGATGAGTTTATGTCTACTAGGGTGCCAAATTGCAATCAATTCGTAATCCTAGCGTTTTCCTGTACCGCCATCTTTTGCCCGGCAAGTTAGCGAAAACTACTAAGGTCTGTGGAACAAAATGGACGTACTTGAGTCACAAACCAAAACTCGGAAAAACTAGGCCCGAAAATGCTGAAATACTATAAACTTTGATGATTTCTCAATCATACTGAGTGTGAGTTGAGTTTCGGAATTCGCACCATGATAGCTTAAACTGCATGGCTGGTTTGAATATATGCATCGATATGGTGCATTACACACCAATGCCAATCCCATGAGAACCCATGTAGCCGAGTTCGTCAATACGTGATCGAAACGGAACAGTTTTTTTGGACTTGCTCCAAATTTCATGAAAAGGGTAGATCACTCCGTAAAACGAATGAGCGTCTGGAGTTGTCTACTCATTTGTATCTAGAACAGTCAATTTGTGTTATAATTGTAGGGATTTACTTATATCGTAAATTCTGTGTTTCTATCGATGGCGTAGTAAGGGACCGAGCTCCCTTGACCATGGAATCGGGGATCGCCTATCCCTATATTCATACCAATGAGAGAAGTGGTGGTTTAGTGAGAAATGCACTTGATTTTGGACCAGGTGACCCGGGTTCAATAACAAGTTTGTGTGTCACTTTGTGCTTTCTCTCTCATCGGATTCGGGTGTTAAATAAAGAAAGGCCATCCGCGGAGTAGCCGGACTCTCGGCGATGACACGTAAACAAATGACTTAGGTTGACTGATTCCAACCAGGAACCTGAGGAAGCCAATGGGAAACCGCCTCAGTATTGTCCCACGACACGCCTAGTCATGAAAACATGAAAAACCTGCCTTTGGGCAGTAAACTTCATTATATACGTTACATTGCGCATACCTCGTACACTTTTTCGATGACCCTTTCCATGGAGCACACCAAGGATCATACAGATAAGAAGATGTGTAAAACAAGATGACCATGTCATATCTTATCATTAGTCATGAGACTATATCATACACAGTTTGACTGATTTTGATTACTAGCCAAAGCAAGTCAGAGATATCCGCAGATATCTGCAACGATCTGCCCATAGCCAGTGGCTGCAGGGGGGAACTAACTCGTACCAATTTGTACCGGTAACGTTGTAACCGAGGTGGGAAACCACCTCTCCACTGAGGGAATCTTTTGTATAAATCTCGCACACAAGTTGCCTTGAAACTGGGATGGTTAACGCCAGTGAAAGGCACTCTAGCCACTGACCCATGTGAATATTACTTCAAAATACAGCTACACAAAGCAATTCTCACTCTGATATTTCGATATCACGGAGTTGTCTTTCCAGTGAAATGGAATCTACCTCGCTATAAAAGTAACAATCATGAACTTCATGGTCTATGTAACCCGCAATCACAACAAATGAAAATCTGAAGGGTGTGTGGCATACAGTTATCCTCCAAAAAGACAACTACATGGCCCTAGCTCGAGTCTGAGGGATGAAAATGAACTACTGACAATTTTTTCTGGTGCAGTAATGTACGCACCTCCATCAACTGCACCATTGAGGATACCCTGCTCATTATCAGATGTAAAGAAGAGCTCTGAGCAACCGCAGTCTTCCATTATCTGAAACAAATCCCCTAACTGTATAGACAGACATATATGTATGTATTTTTACTGTTCTATACGAACTTACTGAGCATAAAGCGAATTCTGGAGCAGTAGAACCTGGGACGCGAATCACAAAGTCCAGCATGACTGGGGCTTGATATCAGAATGTTTTGATTGTGAGCCAAGCACTAACATGACTGAGTTATCCCCCCTGAGTTACGTCAGGGACCCGGGACAGTGAGCGAATTTCCGGGACAATTCAGGAAAATCCGGGACATCTGGCAGCCCTAACTATGTCTGCCGCAAGGTTTTACTAAATTGACTAGCCATACCATACATTGACTACATAGATATAATTATCATATCATGAAGCATACGCTACCACAATCCGCCCTGTAAGGTCATTGGTTGTTTGGCGTCCTACTCTGATGGTGAGGACTGTCATGAGAGGACAACTCATGATTAACTGGTTGATGTGGTTTACTTACCGTCTTCACCTGTATCAGGTACTCGGTGTCTTTGCCGAAGCTGCCATATTCATTCTCAATCTGCCAGGCAATTATAGGTCCTCCATTGGAGTACTACAGCAAACCCGAGGACATGTGGATACGTTATCACTCTACACGATTGCCTGAACATCATATTTAGTGAACCTCCTAAGCCTGAGGCTTGTTTTGGCCTGGTAAAATCAGGAATTATGTGAGGAGTTTATAGGAGTTTCAAACCAAGGTCCAAGCACCTGGCCATAACATTTAATGAGATTCTGTCCTGGCATTGCCAGAACTTGAACCCAGGCTATGATAACAAACCCAACCCAATCACTACAGTCATAGGATTCTCCCGCTAATCCTTCCGCACGGGATGACACACTAACACTTAGCACGGACCGATCACTGAGAGATAACTCTGTGCCTTCACCAATGTAACTTCTTCGTGCCACAGATAGTGGATAGCATACTGGGCCTTAGACCCAGGGCCCCGGCTTGGGCAAAACTTGTCTTTTACGACACCTTCATCGGTTTCGAGACATGACCTTAAATAAAGGAGGCCCTACCACAGAGTTATCTTTTCTATAGGGCACACGTGGGGTTAAGTCGTAAAGACACACCCAATTTCTGCGAATCCCTGACACCGGTCAGGGTACGAAAGAAAAATATGTCGCATATACATTTGGAGTTATCCTTTACCGCGTTCAAGCAAGCGGTAGTCACCTAAACACCTTTCGAAGTTCTCCTTCCCACCCTACAAATAATATAAGCCTCATAAAAAACTTGCGATGCCCAGCACAGCAACACTGCAATATCTACCTGGAGGTCAGTGACAAGGGGAAGCAACTTCTCAAAGTAGCATTTCACTGCACTCATATATGGCTGATGGGTTGAGCGGAGCTTCATATTCTCATCCGAGAGAAGCCAACTAAATAAGAGAGAACGATGATAGATCATTACAAAGTGATAGTCCACTTAATGTACAGATTGTACTGGAGATATGCAGAGGTTACGGAGCTGCATTATCGCTACCGAATCCGAATCAAAATTTGTATATTTTTCTCGTGCATGGGGTATAATGGCTCAATCATTGAGGAAATCACTAAGTGAGTAACATTGGTTTGTACAAACTAAAACAAATAAGAAAAAAAGGAAATGGTTATACGCCTCTGCACCAAAATCAAAAATATTTTACGAGCCATTCCTGGAACTGATGGGATCAAAAAGAAATTTCATATACGAACCGCATATTTACGCATAATCATTGCGGGAAGATGTTCTGTGTGTGGGCCCAAAAACACATGCAACTACACATATTCACTAGTGTGTAACTATCCACTAACCTCGGGAGTCCACCTAGGTCCCACTCAGAGCAGATATATGGTCCAGGTCTCAATATCACATAGAGGCCACACTCTTGGGCTAGCTGAACATACCCACTACAATGTCATCACAGCATTCATAACTGGTATAATGAACTTGGCAATACCAGTCGCATGGGCAGTTCGGTGCACACATCTGTAGACGACAGTGAGGTTATGGGAAAACACAAACCAAGTCGAGAAACCCCAGACTTGACAAAGATGTATGCATACTACAGAAAACAGCCTGTTGTGCTTGGTGATCGAGACCAATTGGCAAATCTATTTGTGGAAACAACTATAGTCGGCTTCTTTGTGTCTCCAGAACAGCTGTCAGAAGTGCAGAAATTGGCTACTGAGTGTGTGACTCAGCGTTTCCCAGAGTGTGTCATTAGGACACTCTCTGCTTAGACCCTGAACTAGCATTATAAAGGTCATGTCATGCACAAGGGTACTTTAGCATGGTTTTATTGACACCTCGGATAGTGTTTATCTTACCGTAAGTCTAGGTCATCTTTAAAGTCAAACTCTGACCTTCTTGGCTCATGCAGATTCCAGGGAACATATCTGTAACAAAAGTGGCTGTGCAGTCTATATCAGCAGTATATCCAAGCGTAGAGTTACTCCCCCTAATAACTCTATGCATACGAGTGAGGTATACTAAAAAATTAACATGTCTATCGTCATTGCCCAATTGTTAAAGGCATCGCATTCCTAGCTGAAATGCACATGGCTATGAGTGGAATCTCACTATTGAGTACCTGTTGGCCAAACATGAAAAATAATCCTCAGCAGATTCAACCCAGGATCAGAATGTGAGGGACTTTTTAGGTTCTATAATCCTAATACCGAACCATAGCATAGTGTGAAGTGCCATTTTCTGTTAAACCTGTGCGAAATCTCATTGATCATTTAAATAAAGGATCTGCCTTGATCCTGCTATCCACATAGAATGAAAATATCCTATCTCTTCAGTTAGGCAAGTAGATGAGTTCTTACAAAAACTACCTCCTACCGCTCCAACAGGCAATAGGCTTGAGAGGTCCGTTAAATAGGATAATCTAGTGCCTGAGCAAAAAGAGAACAACAAAATAATAATCGATGCCCCTGGAAAGTCTGGTTCTGAATATCTTCTTCCTGGCTCGCTATCTCCCCCAGTAGGTGGCAGCACTAACGTTTCCAGGACGTTACAGCCAGCAGCGCGGAGAGAGCACAGACGATTCTTCCAGTATTGTCTTGGAACCCGGAAGTAGTGAATCGCTCCGCTGAACAGCCTTGTGGGTTCGCCATCAATCCAAAACGCCTTATCTCTCGCTTCTAAACCCTGATAATAGAATAGTATTGATTGTTACTGGGTGGTGACGTGATGGTTTAGTGAATATATAACACTCACATATTCGCTCATCGCTCATCTCACCTTTACGAGAAGTACCGAAGACACTTAACAGGCAGCAGACTATACATGGAGAATTTACACCTCAAAGACCTAGAACAGCCTCGACAACTCGTAGCTATATCGGACGTACGAACAATCTTGTATTTCCTATAAGTATTCCATTCTTGCAAACTCGATATTTGACCAGAACATCTTCGATTGTTTTTATCATTGAATTTGCCCTACATTATCCTGCACAACCATTTTGAAAACAAGGTTATCAATAAAAAACAGAAACAACCTCACTGGGATAACAGAAACCAGATAACCAGTCGGTATGCCTCTTTTCCGTCTTAACTTCAGTCAGATTTTGAATATGGTGTAAAATAAACACGCCCAATGGGAACAGAGTGTAGTGTCCTTTATAGGGCATAGCAACCTGAGTTACAGTTACCCTGCCTACCAATCAAATAGGGTATCTGTCATTGGACAGAGCCCTGAAACTGTAGGTAACGTCATAAGGCCTATCAAATAATACTTGTAAGTTGTAAGATGCCATTAGTTTGGTCCCTGCCAAATTAACCCAGGATTATTGTTTTAGTAGTTTTCGTTATGTAGGATGATGATGATGTGTTAGGTATCCTCATTACAGAGGTCAACCTGAAACCTGGGATAAGCCATGATAGCTGTATCTGCAGATTACGCAATTTTCAGCTGATAGTCCCAACTCGCGTAGAAATCACTAGAATTGATAATCCCCTGACCAGCCACAAAGTCGGAGTGCAGCATAAAGTAGGAGGGCCCCCTACTTCTATGGAGTGCACGAGAGACTGCATGGGGCTTCCTGACTCTGAGGCTCTGAGCCAAACTAGCTGGGTACTGGGTAGAGATATACCATACCATCTACACACCGAACCCCTATACCCTGTACAGTATGTAACCAAACTCTCAAAGGTAGAAATACAACAACATCGAAAATACACAGATTCGGGCTGTGCAGCGCGTAATGTGGTATCTTATCTCACTAGCTCAAAGTTTACATAGAAGGTTGCTAGTTTCATCTATACGGAGTGACTCAAACAATCAAGTTCTTCAAATTGATTTTTCCTTGAATTATGGGACATTATTCTAATAGTTGAAACATAATAGATTTCAGATTTGTAAAAATATATACAAAATCAAATCTACAAAAGAAATACAGAATGGTTGGACGAACAGAAAGCCGGAAAAGCTGCAGTTAATTGTTTCAGCGGGAGAGCAGACAATGATTGTGCCTTGTTCCTAAGTCAAATGGTTTGAGGTTCAGGGATAGACACCAGAAAAAAGATGAGGTGATCATTAATCAAAAATATGGCGTGTTTAGAAAATAAGCTCAAAATTAGCAAAAAGCTTCCCGCATGGTTGAATGTGCAGCATTTACAAAAACCCCATTGTCTGCGCGTGATGTAGCTGAAACTTGGAAAGCTCTTTTACCTTGCAGCTGTTTAGTTCATTGGCCATCATGCGTTAATGTAACTCTGCAAAGATGTGCACAACAATTAGTTTCTGTATCGATATTCTTGGCGCCATCTAATACAGGGTAAATCTTGGTAATGCTTACGCTGCAAACGAGATAATCATAATTTTATTGAGTCGACTGTGACATTGGTGGGGCTTGTACGACAGGAACATAAGAGGTTCCAGCTGACGTGTAGGCCTAAAAAATCCTGCATTTAAATTGTAATTACTAAATGAGTGTGTTTGTGCTGTTACGGTGTTACCAATCTTCTTTAGTGCCAACGTAAGGAATTGGTCGGCAGTGACTTAGTCTCAAGTCAACGAACATGTGAGTTGTGACTATCACTACGCGTTCTGACCTGAACCGTCGTGGCAAACAAAGTTGATGAGCCTCTGTTGTCAAAGAAATGTATGCTGAAATCTCCGTGCAGATTATATTACGATAGTTTGTTTCCGCTCGCAGTCCTGCGATTCATGTGTGATCTCACTGATCTGCCTCGCGCTTTTGTCCGCAATCACGACATGAAGCTTCATCCATCTAGTCTATGGCCTCATACAGAGCCTCGTCTAGCTAGGGGATTCCGCCGACCTAGTTGCACTGACCAATAGGCGCTATCCTTGACAGAAAATGGGCGGGGAGTACGCAAAGCCTCGGCAAGGCTCTACCATCAAAACAGCTGATGAGTTGGTTTGATTCTGAATTTTATGAAACTTTGTGATCAGGTTACCAAGCACCAGCTCCCATCGAAGGAGGAGTTCCGGGCGGAACATACGACTCAATACTGCGGGGCAAATTGAAATACTTTAAAGATTACGTAAGTGCATAAGCTCTCGTTTCACATCAAGGCCAGTGAGTTACTTGCCTTGTTGGCTCACTCGGTGACTCAATCAGTCACTGTCACTCTCTGAGTCTCAGTCACTCAAGTCCCTCACTCAGTCACTGACAGAGACGAATGCGGGGTACCTGATCGTTATTTTTGTCTTACTCACTCACTTACCAGTCAGTCACCCATTACTAATAGGTTTGTCCTTTTGGCCCAGGCTGCGGGCCCCATTCGTCAGAGCTTGAGAAAACTGGGCAACTGTCCAAATATACATATGTGTCAGCCCTTGCTGAACAACAAAGGGGTAGTGAGAAACTACGTGCCCATACCCTCGATTTATGTACCTCGTACTCTCAAAACCAAGTACCCCGTACTCTCGAAACCATGTAACCTGTACCTCAAGCTCCAAGTTATGTACGCTGTACCTTCGAAACCAAGCACTTCCACCAGAAATTTGACCAAAAGAAGTGGAATACCGTTCAATGTTTAAAAGTTAAGGTTAAACCCTTGACTTTTCAGCATAGAAGATATCTTCATTGCTTTTCGTTTTCAATACCCAGGTTGAGACATGGTATAGCAGGTTTGCTTGAGGGCAGCACGACAGTGGTGAGCGACAAGCGGCACAGTGAGAGGCGTCGCAGGGGTGTTTACACGAATGACAGCTCTGTCTGCGCCGCTGTCTACACCGCTTAAATGGGTGTCAATTTCCGCCAATCCAGCGGCACAGTGCCGCTATGAGCCGATGCTGCACGCACTACTTTTCCAAGCGGCACAGGCGCATTGACCAATCAGAGCGGCGATTTCATTTACTTCGGTTAGATTTCCGCTTCCGGTGTTTAGGTTAAGGGCGAACTTGGTAGAGTGGCACTTTCGAATCTGCGTTGCCATTGGTTGCCGGTTACCTGACGCTGAAGAAAATAAAGCACGCAGGATCGGCATTCCGCCGCTGGATCACCGGAAGCTGACGCCCACTTGACGGCTATTTTGAGCGGTTTTTAAGCGGTTGCTGCTCGTGTAAACCCACTAGTATTGTAACGTAAAAGAAAATGGTGAAGTTTAAAGTGGTGGAACTTATCCGATACACTGTGTCTTAAATTAAGTATTGAAAATGGAAAATACAAAAGTGGCTCTATATTTCTCTCTCTCAGGTTATGTTATACTGAAAACGCAAGACTTTTTTTAATTTTTAAACATTGTTGAGGTTATTCAGCTTTTTTGTCAAATTTCTGATGGAAATACTATGATATCCAAGGTACTGGGTCCTAATTTTTGAGCTTGGGGTACATGGTTTGGAGGGTACAGGGTACCTGGTTCCAAGGTTATGAAGTACATGGTTTCCAAGGTACTGCGGTACAGGGTACCGGGTACATTGTCTCTCAATACCGACAACAAAGTTGCTCAACCTTGCCTGCATGATTCATTGTATAGATCAACAAATTGAAAAATAAAAAATAAAGTGGCACAATCTCTCATAAGAGAATGCAAGTTCCCAATGGGTAATATTCAGTCCCGTCCCTTTCTGACGTATGTTATACCATAAGGAATCTCTGCAATACTTGTTTTAGATACACTGAGCAGTATAACTATAAGGACATGAACAGGAGATACAGAGACACAGGAGAGCTGCCAGTTCTTGTGCTTCCGTTGAGTATAGAATTTTTTACTGTGGACAGAGATTCTCATAAACAGACGCTCACCATATATAACCCCTACGGATTCAACGTCCGGTATAAAGGTAACGATGTGGAAGTAGCTGTTAGAGAGCCCACTTGTACAGGCAAGAGTGTAGTTGGGGTGGGCGCCACTTTTCGTCCTAACTGCCTTTCACCTTCCCCTTGAAGAGAATTTTTTTCTTTTTCTATCAGCCGTCGTCTGTCCATGGTTGGACTTCGGCCTTCCTCCTCGCTGTCCACAGGTTGTGTGGTGTCATTGAGGGGAGATTAGGCCATTTTCTGCCGCACTGGCTCAGGACGGGTTGAAGAAAATTGGATACCCATTTACTGATGTATGAGTAGAGAGAGTTTTTATAAAAAGAAGCTGTGATTTGAACCCACGACCTGGTTGCAGTTTGGGACTTCCTTGCATACGACTCTTCATAACTCAATGCAAGTTTCACTGTCCGGTCTGGCATTGTTCCAGGCCGAGCGTCTTTGTAGTGAAATATAAATGAAAATTGTGGCTGTGAACTATCATATAGAACTCATTGCGATGTAAGGTCAATTTTGGTCTCCTCAGTTTTGCCAGAATCCTATAGTCTAACTGCTCAGTCGTCCCATTTTTCCTTGCAGTTTATGCCAGCAACCCAGCAGACTACAATGTGACTACTCCTGAAGGAGTTATTAGACCTTCTCATTGTGTTGATATGTGAGTATCAAGTCTCCTTTACTCACCAATAGCCTCGTACACCCGTAACCAGTGCTGAGTTAGTACACCCGTTCGGGTGTATCGGAAATGGTATACTTAAGGTAACAGTCATTTTGTTTAACAACTGGGGTTCAACCTATTCTATTTGCTCTTTGCTCTTTGCACGCAGTTCTGGAAATTATTTCCCCATAGATGCTGA
>Ga0224511_10001679_pt1 | contig 13803 bp, 4 predicted proteins | sample SF_May12_sed_USG_2_FD_169988 | JGI IMG/M metagenome (GOLD analysis project Ga0224511, IMG submission 169988) | Sediment microbial communities from San Francisco Bay, California, United States - SF_May12_sed_USGS_8_1 | ecosystem: Environmental > Aquatic > Marine > Sediment | place: USA...
GGGGGGGTGGTGCTCCCCCCTGGATCCGCTAGTGACAAAATGTAGATAGGCGAGATAATTGAAACATGTGCGGAAGTGTGCATTTAATATTATAGATGTGAATCCTCGCACCTTCCACCAGAAGGTACCAGTTGTTTGGATGGATGAGTTGCCGTGGCAGACTGTCAAGGTCTAATGTCGGACTATAGATACGCCATGTATGCGGTAAGTGTATATATTTTAACATAATCTTTTTCTGAGTAAAACTATTGATACTGATATGTTTCTGTGTAATAATGAAATCTTTTGCGCCTTAAACCGTGGTTTCGTTTCAAGACGCCATGTTAAGGAGTAGATACATGCTAAATGCCCGAAGAATCCCAAAAAATCAATTTGTCATATTAAAAAACTAGCAATGATATTGAAATGGAATGAGTAAAATATTGTCATGTTACCTTAAAAGTATCATTCTTTAGTAATAAAACATAAGTAATTGATAATTAACCATTAGTTAGCCTTATCAATGGATTTCACGCGGGCCAGCAGAACTCAAAATCTAATGGTAACATACCTTTTACACTTAGAAATATTAAACTGCATGCACAAACGGAGGTAATCTTAAAGTTTTATAACTGCAACATCAATAGTGTGTCCCAAAAAGGTTTTAAAGATGCTAGGTGTGTATCTTTATACCCTTATAATCAGTCACAAATCTTGCAAAATGTTAAGTTTACTAAAACAATTATTATTGCAAAAGGATTTGCAAAATTTTGTGACAAATAATGAGTTTATGGACAAAAAGTAAAAACACAACAACAACAAAGCAAATAATTAAACATAAAAATCCTTGCCGGTTACGGGAATTGAACCCGGGACATATTGCACCAAAAGTAGATGCGTTACCGCTTCACCACCGAGTCAACTGCAAGTATCGATTGTTAACAAGCTATTTAACTGTTTTGACGCAATGGGTCGAAACATAAATAAACAAAGCCGACTTTGCGGGCCAGACATTTTCAACAAATTCATTTTTCTGTCATATTTGTACATGCATGAATAACAATATGTGGCAGTTTCTCATATTTACGGCAGTAGCTTTCACTGCTTAAATGTGGTTAAAATGTAAGATGTAAACAAGTTTGACCTAAAAGATACAGGCATAGCATCTTTAAAAAAGTTGATTTGTACTTTTGGACAAACGATTAATGTTTCACATAAAAGACTCGAAGGTTACTTCCGTTGGTGCATACCTACAACATTGTTACACTTGTGAACTGCAAAAGCAAAGCCGTGTTCTGCAGTTGACAATTAACGTACATTATTCATAAACATTCTTGTTTAAGCTTGACATACTCTATCTAATTGTAACAATTTACAATCATTTATCCTTAATAAGGAAATCGAATTTTATCACACTAAGTCACCGTTTTAACAATCAACCGTTAAGACATATCTATATTTAAAGATCCCAACATACTCAAGATATATTCTTTCAATAAATTACCACAATGCATAATATAGTTTTCAAACTACTGATGGACAACACCGATATTTTTATGTGTGATGTAGTTTGTGTATCTATTCATTTATAATTTAAAAAAAAAATCCAGGATAAAACTATTCCTGCGTCTAACTATTCAGGCGTTGCATTTATGACGTCATTGCACATGACGAATTGGGAACCAACCAATCGAACATCAGATCTTTTTTTAGAAGAAAACTTGAATTCTACGTTCGCATTTCTCGACCGGGACAAGTACATGTTTAGGGCCCTATTCCACGTCTCCGGATCAGTATCAGTATCCGCATTGCGTATGCGTATAAAAAATGGAACAAGTTAAATAACGTTGGGGCTATTCTTGTCGTCCGTATCAGTATCCGGATAAATTTCGTCCGTATACAGGTGCGTATAGAATCGCTCAGTGAGCGATTTTATCCGCATGCGAATGACATACGCACGACATTTAGTAAAATCAGCAGATACAAATATATTAGCTGGAAGTTTTTCTCCAATATTACCAAAATGTTTGTACACCCCTATATAATCAAAAACGGTCTTTATTTTTTAAGTTGTTATCTTGTGTTAAATTAGCGAAATCGCAATGATTTTCTCTTTATATATCAAATCCATAGTCGGCCCATGGTATCCTTGAAATATGACACATACATATGATAAAAATATACTGTTCACCACATTTTGGATAAAAAGACATTGCATTTTCATGTGAATAATAATTATATTATGTAGGCACTGTTTATAGTAAGATAAACACAGGCAGATACGTTTGACGGATACTGAAACGTGGAATAGGGCGTCCGCATTGAAATCTTCCGGATACGCATCCTGATCCGGTTACTGAAACGTGGAATAGCGGCCTTATACCGAAAAGAATGAAACCAGGAACGGGGTCATGTTTGTGGTCACAGATATCCGTATAAAAAGTTCGTAAAAGCCGTTCAAGCATAATCATTACACTGCTAAGTTGACGTGTGTTCTAGTTCGTTACTTTAGCGAAAAATACACTCAAACCCAATGAAATGCTTTAAAAAAAAACTATATGTTGTTTTTTACACACTTTTCTGTTGTACTTAACTTAAGTCTTAATTAAAACAGTCTGTATTATGAAATAAATTTAAAATAAAAACATCATATGTATTCCTTATTTTTTATTTAGATTTCTATTCGCTATCTCAAATTTGTTTTAGTTCTTTTAGCAAACAACACGGTGTTGACTTATTTCCCTTTCATCAGTTTTATATAATTCAAATTTGGTAAGTTTGAAAAAACATGTTGTTGTTTTCAACGGAGAACGACTTTATTCTTTACAATTAAATTGTATTTAACTACAAGATGTGAGTTGAACACAAATATTCTTTAGAGGCAAGGCGATGGATCAAACATCATCAAAGCAATTTATCTATAAATTGCAAAATTACATATTAAAGCGTTATTAATATAGTCATCACCGTGTTTGAACACCAACCACCGCTGCAAGTAAAAGTGCAAATGCCAATATTAACTCGACAAAATGTATTTTCATGATAATGGTCGTTTGCCCAAACCCTGTAATAAAATAGTCAACATGCGATGATATAAAAGCAGGAATGTGTTTCAAGTATTATTTCTGTCCATGCACAATTTAGCACAATGTAGGAGCAACGATCACTATTTTTAATTAAAAAACATAATTTTTCACAGGATTGTGAACAGGGCATGTCGAAAACATTGCGTACGGTTCCAGTCCCCGCCCCTAAGAAAAAGATATGGGCATTTTCAACAAACTTGGTTGGTGCTTGTACATCCGTGGGTGCGTGCGCCTGACCGTGTGTGCGTGCGTCCGGATTTTGCTTGGCCGGGACGTAATTTTATTATAGGTAATATATTTTAATATTATTGGGAATAACTGTAAATCTTGATAGGACGGAGTGTTACGCGTAATAAAAACGTTGAAACCTTAAAATATGTGGTCAAACCTAGTGGTCAATTATCATAAAAAATGGACTGTTTAGTATGGTGATATAGAGGTGTCATGTAGTAGTCTCCTTTTATCTCCTTCCCTCGATATATATTAACTCGTTATAACGACTCGAGGGAACGAGATATTAACTCGTTGGAACGAATTAGTTATTTTGAGGGAACGAAATAGTTATTTCGAGGGAACGAGTTAGGTATCTTGAGGAAACGACGTCGTTATAACGAGTTATTATTATGTTCCCTCTAGTTAGCTGACCATTAAAAATTGGCGACACAATATTATGATAAATGAGTGTTATCCTTTGGTCGGCTAACTAGTTCCCTCAAAGTAACTAAATCGTTTCCACGAGTTATAACCTCGTTCCCTCAAGATAACTTATTCGTTCCGTCGAGTTATTAACTTGTTCAACTTCAAGATAACTAATTCGTTCCAACGAGTTAATATCTCGTTCCCTCGAGTTACCTGTGGACTGGAAAAGCAGTAGTCTTCTTTTTACGTCGTTCCATTGCGTTATTAACACGTTCCAACGACTTAGTTAGTCGAGGCAACGAGATAAAAAAGAAGACTAATACGTGTCAAATCTATGCCACTATAGCTTAGCACAAATAGTAACAATGATGAGACGTATCGTCTTATCTATTAGACGAATCGCATATAGTCGTAGAGGATAAAGTTCAAGTTGGTTAGAATTCTGATTGTACATACTCTAAATTTTTTATGAAAAATACTAAAAGAATGACACAATAGTATTTTTAATATTATATTTAAACTCAGTAAAAGCATTTCGAAACATAAAACGCACAGTTTACGCTCAAATCTCAGACCAAGCTACTGTCAAAGCCCATTCGTATATTTTGTACACTGACATTGGGTTTCATTTCATTTAATTCAATTAAAACATATGATTACATTTTAGGAATTGTCTTTCAAATGGGGCTAGGTTAATTGTTTACGTGTCTCTCTAGAACAGTACGAGTATTGCTTTATCAACTTAATTGTATGCGTCTACGGTGTAACTTCATGTAAGGTATACAACTCTTTTTTGGATAAACTTATTTTTGTGTAGCAGTTGTGTACTCTATCTATTGTTGTGACTTTCACAACTCTAACTTGTTTTGGAACAGCTCGGTACTTTGGTGGTTTCCTCTAACTGCCTTTGAGAGAGCTTTGTTGTCCGAGTCGAGAATCATCTTCTTAATTTCGTCTTTCTTTTCACCCTTTGCCATTTTCGCCTTATGTACGTAAGAGTTATGACATTAGCCTATAAAATCAACCAGGATTTCAATGGCGGATACTGAAACAGAAATCCTACCATGAGGAGACTTCCTTTGAATTAATGGTCTAAATAGCCTTTATTTGATAAAACAGCTTGGTCTTTGAAGTTTATTTGGTTTAAACAATCTAACAAGTGCTTACTTTTAACAATGGATTGGATATTGTCCGAGAATGATCGTTTCTAAAACTAGAAACGCAAATGGTTGAGTAACACAGCGAGGAAATATGATACCCAATGAAGCGAAATGCAATGAAAAACGTAATTGGGTATCAGTTCTGAGACTACTATTTCTATAAAGTATCCATCGTCTCCTTTCCTTCCTTTACCATATATACGTTCATCATTCCGTGGATAATTCATTTCAAATTTCACACCGAACCCCATCAGCATAGCTAGACATGTTTTGTTTCTCTAAATTATGACTGTTAAATGAAATGTTGACAATACTCATTAGCTGCCTTCCACATTTACGCACACACACTAAACATCTGAACTATTTTACTATTAAACAACATACAGTAGAGAATGTTATATAAATATACTAAATAAGATATATATTTATATTGCAACACATACACGCATATAGGTCATAATCACAAACCGAACAGGATTATGCTTTGTTCACAAATAAAGCTGACACTGTACGAATTCAGCGATTTGCAACTCACCGGCAAATTTTAAAATCGCCCAGACGTTTTTAACATTTTTATACTATTAAAATACGTGAGTTAAAGTTAAAATTTAATTGACGATATTACAAAAACAAAACATGTCGCAGGCAAAGCGGACATAATCAAGTTTGAAGCACAATCACGTATGTCAAAATAACACCAACAAACAAACAGACACAGCACAATAAAATAGCCCGTAAAGCAAAACAAAAAAGACAGACGAAAAGGTAACGAACAGTTAACATGACATGTTTCTATTAAGTTCTGATATTTCTCTGGGCCGCTTATTTGAAGTTACGCATCGTTTAAGGCTTCAGGTGGGGGTCGGTAAATTTGGAACGTACGACACTAAACGTTGTTTATTCTGAACATCTTTCAAAATCAGTTTGAGAATGGCATTAGTCAACCCGATTTATAGCTACTGAAAGCTAAAGGCACTGAGTGCCTAATCATTCACTGATATTAGTCATTTGTGCATGTTTTAAGAGTATGTATAATAGTTAGACTTGTTTCATTACAAATTGCAAGCAAACAAAATAGAAGAAGCTTTGGCTACACCAGGGGTGGAACCAACCCGGTCGCGTTATTCACAGCGCTTACCGACCCTTTATTCCATTAGAAATGGGCAATCTGTAGTACATGTAGTAAAACATCAGCTAGCAACCCCAGCTTAACGCAAAAGTAATTATTGTCTATAATGACTTGCATAATCGATACAGTCATTATCACACACCATACTGTGCATTGTGTAACAGGTTTTAATGAATAAATTTACAGCGATATTAACACATAAAACAACATAGCAAGCACATATTTTATGCGCAGAGCCATTTGTCCTTCGTAGTTTGTGCAGTCGCCCTTCATGATATATGTCCACACAGTAAAGTCTCGTTCACACTGTCCCGGTTTTTAGCCCAGAGTGGCTACGGTGTAGATACCGGGGCCAACCGCGACCACACCGTACCGATGCCGACAAGCACCGCATTGAATCGGGATAAAACGTGTTGAACTGGCGATAACCGGGAAGTGGCCCGAGTGGTTTCACTTTTTTAACAACCGAGATTCACCGAGGTGCGAAACAAAGACTGCATATTCCGGGGTATCAGCCTAGCTCTTATGGTATAATCCGTATATCCACCGTAGTAAACTGGCATGAGCTGAGTTTAAGGTGGAAATACGGTTACCTCCGATTTGGCAACGATTTCTCGCTGAGGAGAGCCGGCGTAGCCCCGACTCTTGCCGATCGAACTACGGTTTGGCACTGTATCAGTCGGTGAATGCCGGTAAAGTGACGATACAGCTACGGTAGAAGCCGATGGACGCCGATTCAACTTAAAAAATGTGCAGTATTTAAACCATGATTGTATGTTTAACACCGGGGCTGTCAAGGGCAGAACCGTGGCTTATCGGGACGCACCTGGACACACCGCAGCGCCACCAGGGCTACACCGGGAAAGTACAGTCCAATCGTAGCATAACCGGGACAGACCGAGATGACCATTTGCTGAAAACCGGGTATAGTCCGTAGAATTGCCGGGAATATATGAACTCATTCGAATGCCTTCACGAATTCCCGTACACAAGGACAGTGTGGACGAGTTTTTTTAATGCCTGACATAATTTAATGAAATCTTCATAATTATTTGTTGATGACCTTCAACCAAACTTGTTAACGATTGGGTTTTGCCAAATAAAGTTTAGCGATTATTAAGATTTAAACGCGCGATCGAAGCGAGCAATTTGCCACTAATATAAGAGAAAAACAATTCAAATCCAATCACTTATCCTATATCCATTGAGATGCTTTCCAATAAATAAGAATAACACTTAAAGATACGTTCCGCTTTCAAGTTTGCAATTGTGATGGCATTTGTCGTAAACATATATATAGTGTTTAATGTATTACCATTTCAATATCCTACAGATATAGTTGTAATCAGTTTTACCTGTGAGCATTTATACCTAAAATGTTTAAAAAAACAACACACAATATATTGTTATAAATATAAATATTATATAGTTATTACTGAGATTTTTCCACTACTTCATTTAACTTAGATTTATATTATTTTAATACTTGCAGACAAAATGCACATATGTTATCGATGTGGGAAAACGTTTGTGCATATGCGTAACCTGTCTACTCACCAAAATATAAGATAATATAAAAACTTAAGACAACTCGTACAATTGTTTTAGTTAGATAGTTTACAGCTTCTTTTTTGATTGCATTAAATCAGTCAAAAATTAGACAGCTATAGTATTGACCTGCAGCGCTACCAACAACTATGATATAGAAAGCATAGTGCGCACAATGTAATTGATATGGCCTGCTGTGGCCTGCGCTATAGGGGTCTTAAGTAATATTGGATTAAAAGAAAAACATATTGGTTCAAACTGAAAGTCAGATTAGATTTTGGTACAGTTCACTAAATTTGAAGGAAATAACACACATGATGCTGTGTATTACTCTCCATTGAAGATTTGACAACTTGTTTTGTGGAATTTCTTTGTTTCTTGTTTTTATTGTTGTGTACACATTTCTGGTTTAGATGTAGCTATGCAATGCTGCATAAAATTTCAGTGTACAAATAGAATTAGTTCAAATACTAACATTTGATGATCTTAGTTTAATTTATTTATAATAAGGTCACAGGGGTAAAAAGTATTTAAAAATGCCAAAAAATCTCCTACGAAACTCTTGTGTGTGTAGCATCATCTAGTGGTCCTATATCAACGTTATTTGACCCATTCGGGGTCATCAGGTTTACATATACCTATAATGGAAAAAACTTTAAGGCGTCCTGTCTGAAACCATAAGGCCTATAATTGGCCACACACTGGGGTCATACATTTTACTGTTGTTAAATAATTTAAACCACAATTCCTACCACCTTCATATTTGGTATGTAGTATCATCTGAAAGTCGTGTATCAAAGTTCTTCAAAGTATGCTCCTGGGGTCTACATTGGCCCTGCCCTGGGGTTTTAAGCTTTTTTATTAGGTTAGCGACTCCGGGCTCTATCGACCCACTTGTGTAGCATGTAATATCAAGTGTAAAAATGTAAATATGTATATGTGCAGTAATGTGCGTTGGAAATGAGTGGATATTCCAGTCAATTGTTGATGTACTTATGAAATCTCCGTCAATACAAAATGACGGTTACATCGTGGACTCGAGTGTCAATGAATCGGTCAAGGTAGAATTTTATGCATTTTCACCACGGAAAATATGACAACTCAGTTTACCATGCGCAAAACACCCACCACAGGCCAATATGTTCAATTTTAAATATTGGACTTGGATTTTGCTGATAATACTAAGGTAAGTTTTTGTTTACTTTTAACATTTAGGGGGGGATAAAATTTGAATAGCGTTAAAAGTTTGGTTACACACAACTGTGCTTTATTGAGTATTTAAGCATGGTTTAGTTTCTTCTTTTTTATATTAAGAAAAACTTTGAACGTGTTACAATTATCTATAGTCTTTGTCGTAGTATTATTATTTTTGATTTGCGTGAATAGGCGGACCAGTTCATCTGCGAAAAATCAGGGCGAACAGGTTTGCATTAACATTTAAAAAATATTTAAAAAAGATGTTCAAACATTTTTTTCTTCAGAAAAAATGGATGAAATGAGGTGTAAATATAAGTATTAAATTGTGTGTTTGATAAGTTCACCGAGTGATGAACGTCAAAAGGGCAGGTTAATGCACGCATGGAGTCCTTTGGACTCCACATACTTTAACCAGTCCTAATGACGTTTATTACTCGGCAAACACGAAATTTATTCCTTCAATGTCTGAATCATTCATTACTGTGTACATGTACATTGATTACAATCGCAAACAATTTTTAATTTGCAACATTTCATTAGTTTTTTCTGTAAGACAAATAGCCTTCTTTTGTCTTTAAACGAATGGTTTCTGTAAACATATAACACTACAAAAATTATTTTGGTGTTTTATTTAGTACTGGATGCCATTTTTTTGTATTAAAACAAACGTTTGAAGCATTGTCTCACAGTCATTGTATTACCTTTGTTGATATTGAAATGCATTTTACATGTAAAACAAAAACAACATTTAAGCCCTGTTAGATAAAAAAGTATTTACAATTTATAATATTGTATTGGGTAAATAGAATAAAAAATCAGTACATAATTATTATTTTGTATTTATCTAAATGCCCCCATGTGCACATTACACATTCCTTAGAAGGTAATACACTGTCCACATCTTAAATTTTGGTATACCTGCTTAGTTCTGAAGTGCGCACTACTGACTGCAAGAACCGTAACTCCAGCTTGTAAAATTGCAATTAATGAAATTATTTGTACAACTATGTTTAAACATGTTTAATTTTAAGACAAAAACCAATAATTCATTAAGATCGTGTTAAATGCAGCAACGTACCCTGGTGACAAGTAGTTGTTGAAATAGTTGTTTAGAAAAAGAACGCTCGTATTGGATTATTAATCGCGGTATCGTTAGTGTCGTCGACTCATTGACTTAGCAACCAGCAAAGTATGTATGTCTTACCTTTTTACTTTGTAGTTAATGTTTTTTACATCTGAAAATGGTGTCCCGCTCATGCGCTAGGGGATGTCAGTGGTGTGGCATCATTCATTACTACTGATAAACAGCTTCAATAAAACCGAGGCTGCTGTCTTCTCGTGCAGGTTATGCTTTCCTCTTTAACAGTTTAAATATATTTAGTACCGACACTCATGCAATTGAATGAGTTTCATTCAGTGCCAACTGTTACAATGTTGAGGTAATCTTGTTACAATTGCAAAAACAGTATCTCTTAATGAAAAATATAGACAGCTGCACGAACAATATTGAGTGTTTAAGTGTGATTACTGATAATTGCGGTATATCGATTTCATATGAATCTATTTATTCATATATGTTGTATATATTAACATTTGTTGATGTTAAGTTAACTACAGTTATATCTAACACATGTGTGTTTGTGGAATTATATTATAAATATTGTATTGTTCGATTCTAGGTACGTATATTATTAATTTATTGATTAGTTATGATTTCTATTCTTGTATGTTTGTTTCTTAAAAAACGTTCAATAATTGTTTTAAACATCAACATATTTTTGTGCAATGATTTCTAAATTTAACATATATGCATGTAATGTAGTGAAATTAACGTGTGTAAATTAAAGGAAAAAAGCTTCAATTGAATATTCAAAAACTGAGCTGAATTAAATAGTATTGTATTGTTCTATAAGCATGAACTTACATTATAAGAATATATTTTTTAACTAGTATAGTGTTTATAATATTAAAAGGTAGATATACAAATTGCTTCAATTGTATTAATGTTATAAATATTTTTTTTAAATCATCAGTTCTAACTTGTTTAAGTTAATATCTTACATGTTTTAACAACTACACCAGATGCTGTTGTAAGTGTAGTGAATTACTTAATAATTTAATTACTAACGATGTTTTCTTTACAGGATTTTCCAAAACAAGCAAAACGAGTCTTTAACTATTAAGAATTGGAAGTCTTGTTCGGTTTTATTGGCAAAGAGGAATAAGGCTACGCCCGTTTCCCCTGGTTTATGAAGATTACATATAAACATATAATTATATTAAAACAGATTACACGCTACACCATCTTACCCCCGCGACTGCGCAATGCGCTTCAAAAGGAAGTTTTTTCGTGTATTGTGCATAGTATGTTCTGTCACAGTTCTGATGCTTTTGGTAAGTATCTGTACTTGTGGTTTTATGCATATATCACACTATATTAACACTACGACTACGATACAGTATCACGCGGATTTAGGGATGGCGTCGCCAAAGTACAGTTGTTGAGCGTGGTGTTTAATGAAAACGAAATCAGAAGGGCGTCGTCAATTTAAAATGCAAGGTTTTACCAATCAAAGAAAGCATACTTCCTGTTTGCGATAACAATTTCACAAAATGAAAAAAATCTACCGCATTGGTAGGAGCTTGAAAATTTGCGAAACTATGCCTTGAACCTACTAACACGTAATTCATTTTGGTCATGAAAAAATATGTTTTTATTATCACCATACACAAATTAGAATAACATCGCATAGAAAAATGGCAAAATTGAACCCGTACTAAAACGTCAGTTCAGAATGAATCCAAACATCACCTCTCTTGGAACCGTGTTACACGTGTTGTTGTTTTGCTTTTGCAAATAACGTTAGTGTGCATAATACATCTTTCCAATTACAGTATAAAGTGTAAGGAAAGTAGAAATAGTAAGAACTGGCTACAACAGGGTCCAGAATTCCTTTCAAAGCCAGTGCGTTATCTATTTCGCTAACCGCAGAAGATCATCTTCATTAGCTGCTTATATTTTATTGACAAAATTGTCAATAACTCTATTGATACCTAGCCGTTGGCCCAAATACTTCTCAATTGTCGTCGGCATGTTTTCTTTGGTCATGTCACCAATTTCATGGCGATCGTATAGTATTAGATAAGTTAGTACTTCGCTTGTGAGAAAAAAACACAACCAACTTCGACCTTTACTATTTACTGACTGACGTTACAACACATATAAAATGACGTAACGAAAACGTACATAATCGCCTCGACGTCGTATGATATCGCGCCAAATAATAGTAGTTCACGACATATGTATTGCCCTATCCCACAAAATATTTTACTCCTAAATATATTTTTCGGAAAATAATGCTTTATATGGAAAAATTAAATGTACTTGAACATCCATCAATATTAACATAAACCATACCAGCTTGTCTAGACTAAAATAAATATAAATCCAAATAAACGAAAACATTGCTTTACACGAACTTTAACTTCGGAAGCAACACTTACATTTTTAAAACACAGTACTGCGTTTATCAACTTCTTTTATACTTTTCATGCAGTATGCATAATTTTAGATTCTTACCTTAAGCCATTTTGACCACAATCGAGTACCCATAAAAGTCAAATCTTAAATATATTCTTAATTTAATGATCACTTAAAAATAAAAACATATGTAAAAATAGAAAATTTCAAAATCAGTAACTTTTACAATTTACTTGTAAGTATGATAAGCGAAGTAATAAAATTATCTAAATACATTTTAGCATATAATTATATGTGTTTAACTACACGACTTGTTAAACAAATATCATATAATAGATAAAATTGCAATCGTCGAAGATAATTGATACACACGGTCATTTGCATCTTCGAATGCGTGCGCTATGTTAAACCCACATATTGTTCATATCTTATAAATCACATGCTTTTTAATAAATGTTTTTAACCAAAATGAATCATAATCAGCCACCTGCATTACTATTTTTATATGCTTATATTTCAATTATGAAAAAAGAAACTGAACTTGCATTTTTGCACTTGCACAAACTAAACACCTTTTGCCATATGTGTGGTAATACACTTTGAACAGTGGCGCCTTAGATGAGCGAGACGGTATCTGTAAGTTGTACAAAATGCATCGCGAGATAAGACACACATTAAAATGAACAAAAATGCTCAAGGTGATTGGTCTCCGTCCGTCTTGCGTCATAAGCAGTTTGTATCGCATAGGTAAATCACCACGTCTTTAGTATTTAAGATAAATGTGTGTTGGTTAAATAAAAGAAAACCGTATTTATTTTTTAACCCCTTACGCCCATTGAATTAAGATTTTATTTGCATTTTACAACTTTAAACCTTTTTTTAATTTTCGGATTTTAAATAACAGTCTTACAAACCTGCGTACTTGAGTATGCCGAGCTACTCACGGAGAGACGTAACTATTTTTTTGGTTAAAATATGTATAAAAACCTGTCAGTTATTGCATCAGATGTTGTAACCCCACGTGAAATGTGAATTGTCCGTTAGGCTCAATGGATAACGCAAACAGGTTGTAATACTTTCTATTCTGACATGAATATGTTGGAACATTCTGGAGTTTTCTTTGCGTGACATTATGATCAATAAATACACATCGACGATATTTTTATTAATTATATGACTGATTAACATTCTCAAATTCATTTTCACTCACTCACTCACTCACTCAATCCAGGATTTATTTGTCATCTGCTGCGGGGGTCCCAAATTCTGTGGTAGACAGCAGTCGGCTAGAAGGTCTAACATTCGATCTCCAGGAAACTCTTAAGTGGATCAATGTCAACCAGGTTGTATGACTTAAGGTCGGCTTTAATGCACTCAGACCAAGTCTTTCTAGGACGTCTACGTTTACCAGGGCATGGTAACCTCATATTGGTCACACTGTTGATACATGCAGTGGAGCGCATCACATGACCATACCATCTGAGACGTCTGTCACGGAGAGCATCTATCACTCCCTGAATCCCTAGCTTGGTACAAAGAAGTTCGGTAGGTGCTTCGTCCGTAGGCTTGGTCCCACAGATCCAG
>Ga0224511_10001680_pt1 | contig 13797 bp, 15 predicted proteins | sample SF_May12_sed_USG_2_FD_169988 | JGI IMG/M metagenome (GOLD analysis project Ga0224511, IMG submission 169988) | Sediment microbial communities from San Francisco Bay, California, United States - SF_May12_sed_USGS_8_1 | ecosystem: Environmental > Aquatic > Marine > Sediment | place: USA...
AGCTAACTGGTAGCTAAAACTTTTAACCGGATTGACTATTTTGTAGCTAGTACCTGTACTAGTAGAACTCATTGGTTTGACCACCAGCAGCAAAAAATCCACGGCCGTTTTCAACTTTCCTGACTATAGTTCTTTCTAGGTGGTAACCAGTCCCTCAACCAGGGTTGTTTGATTTGGGTAATTTTTCTCATTTCAGGGCAAAGCCAAGAGTCAACTAAGAATAGCTGGCCTATCACCTACGATGTATTGGATGACTACGTTCGCCAGAGATAGTGTGCAATATTGGGTGGTTGGCTTGGGCATAATTGTAGCGATCTTAACGTTTCAGGTCTGTTCCATCTCGTCTCATTTCGTACTGAAAACTGCTTTCATAAATGTTTTCAAGAAGAGAAAGTGAGTTTGTGCCCAACTAGATGGTGGACGATGTCTCGTTTGATGTTACGGCCGAAAGTCATGATTCCATGGGTCCATTATTATGTTTGTATTCAGCCACGAATTTGTCTTCTCTTCTTTTTTTCGAATGCCTGAAATAATGGGAGTTCAGGGTTCTAAATTGGAATTACCCAATGATCACGGTTTTGGCTTATTTTCACCAGTTCTTCTGAAATCCTCCAAGAACCCAGTTGAGATCATAGCAAAAGTTGGTACTGACATCGGCAAACAAATACCAAATATTTGCCCTAGGAATCTGCTGTCACCATCAAATTGGCAAGTCCGACCCCCTGGCTTGTTGAACGGTTTGACCGATGAATTTGTAAATGGGGATTAATCGGCCAGCAAATTCTCTTGTCTGGAAAGTTGAAAGCAATCCTGTCACCTTTAGATGCATTATGGTAAAGAACCTGCTACGTGATAGCGAACTTACCATCTGTAGAATGTGACAGTTTCAACTTATTAAACTGTAACCACGGAGCATAGGCATTACTCTTTTGCCTCGCGATCACTCTGCCAGCATCATGATTATATGTTCTCACAGTTGCATTGTATCTATTGCAGTTGAGGGCTTTAATGTCACCCGGAGCTATGATCTGTATAGTGCTTTTCCTATTACTGTACATTCCATTATTCATACTCACTGCCTATGTCATCTCCTATGGATTTAACTCAGCCGAGAGAAGCAATGGCCTCATACAGACATCAATGAGTCTGGTGAGTACTGGACCAATATCTGTTGGAAATGAACATTCTTTTGGCGCAGCTATTCATATTACAAACTATCCAGTTTTATGTAGGAAATGGTTCAAAAGACCCTTTGAAAGACGATCAAACAGCAGTTATCTATGCTCTGGCCTTAAAACATCATGCCCCGAGACATAGAAATCTACCTTACCTAATCATCTCCCTGATCAGACTGGCATTCCTTGTTTTTTTATAACTTAGACCCCGTGTTCTCAGTTGTACGAAGGTCGTTCAAAAGATAAGCCTGTTTCGCTGTGATATGGGCAACTTTTCTTGGATTCAATCCAAATTTTGAAAACTAACTTTTCAAACGGTCGACATCATTTAGTCTAAATTATATATTCGCAGGTTCTCCAAAACTAGATATATAGTTGCTGTCGCGGACAAGCGTAGAAATCAAAGAATAGTTGTATCATTTTGAGTCTGGTATAAATGACAATGCTGCAGCAATACAAAAAGCTGGGTTACATTGTAGCTGAACATATTGTGCTATGTTCCCGTGGGAATGATGGCCATGCAGCTGGATGCACACACAAGGAGAGTAGCGGATATCCTTCATCTTCTCTTCACTTTCATCAACCCATACTATTCACCCTCCGGATTCTTCTTCCAGCTACTCAGAGTACGTGTTTCATCATTCATCTTTCGTTAGCTGACCAGGGTCATCTATTCAGAAATTGGCTGCTAGGGTGAAGCAATGGCTTGGTGGATAGCGCAACTGGCCTTGGTGGATAGCGCACCTGGCCTTGGTGGATAGCACACCTGGCGCACCGGGGGTCCCTGGTTCGATTCCCAGCTCAAGCCGACCCATAAAGCTGTCTTCTCTATGAGGTATGCAGATGCAAGCAGAAGGTCTCCTAATGACCCACCCCGGAAACACTGGTTCAAATAGACTCAGTACCAGAACTTTTATTGTGACAAATAGCTGTTAGGTTCGTACATGGTGGTTGATCTGACAACAGGCAATGATAATCCCTACAGCTGGCTTCAATGCTTCACCTCTCGGGATACTTAATGCGCATCAAACAACCACTGGATGTGAACCTGGTTTAAAAATCAGGCTCCTTGTGTAATTTCAATGCGAATTCCTGTGCGAAATTAGGAGAAAACTAGTGAATGGAAATCTACTTTAACTAATTCTCGTCATTGGCTTTGGCGGATAAACAACCATACCGTTCCAGGATGACCAATGTTTTCACTGAGTGAGCGACCACCTCACTGAGCGAGTCATTATACAGTAGTAGATGGAATCCTTATAATTCGGGGGTTCAATAGGGGGTACGCAACTCCGCAACTATTTAACATTTCAGTTTTGTTTGTCTATTAACAACTGACCAGAAACCTGCAGACCAAATGTCCGTAAGGAGACTCACACATAATACCATAATGATGGAAAATTACACTGTTAGTTACCCGGTGTTACATCCAAAGGCCTTTGAGCTAAGGCTACACGGTTTGCTCAATGGCGTTACATATGGTGATCAATTGTCACTGTATAGTCTTTACATGTTGTTACAATCATCTCCCGCTGTCATGTAACATGTAACATGTAAAGTGTCAGCAGGCAGAGTTGCCAAACAATCTTTTGTTATCCTAGCAAAAGAGGTCTTAATGTTTGCATCATCAACACCCTGGATAGAACTAGCAGTTGTTGCAATCATCTCCCGCTGTCTTATGTATCTTCTTACCTTGGATAGAACCAGCAGTTTCACACACTGTTTTTCTGTTTTTAGCTTGATGTAGCGCAGAGTTATACACAGCAAAGCGAATTGCCATTGATTCTCTTTTCTTCATATTTCCACTGGGATAACCTCATCCTGCCAAGCTTTATTGCAGTAAGTGAATCCCGCTAGATATTTAGACTAAAAGGAGGCTCATACATGAATGCGTGCACACATATGCTGAGGATGACTTATACGATATTACATGGCCCTATATGATATTACATACCTGTACAGTATATGGTATTTACATACCCCTATATGGTTTACATCCCTGTACAGTGTATGGTATTACATACCTCCATATGGGGTTACATTGATATGGTTGATACATACCCCCCCACCAATTACAACCACTTGTATCAAGATCATAGACCTCCCTTCATCATTTATAATTAATAATACAACCAGCGGCAGACTGCTTGATTTTCCAGATGCACAAATAGATTATTGTATGAATTGCAGCCTCTTATATGGATACCTCTGCTGCTGGTGCTGCTGAGAGTGGTAGATGGTCGTTACGCCGGTAAACGACTGTCTGAGATTTTCCCGAGCCGGACGCCCGGTCCCACGGTGCGGACCAATTCGTATGTCATACAGGAGGAAGATGAGGACGTGTCGGCTGAGAGGAAACTTGTCTCAGCACAGGATCTTGTCAGCAGAAAGTCTTTTGGACCTGATCAAGTAAGTGTAGATTCCTTAGCCGGCCTGCCTGCTCAAACAACAAATCTACTCATCATCGTCCTCATTGTCAGTTATTAATCATCTGCTCATGGATGAAGGCTCCTCCAGTCTTCACCAGTCTGCGCGATCCTCTGCCAATTCCACCTACTGGATTCCACAGCTTCGTAATATAGTCAGAACACCCGGTTTCCGGTTTTTCTGGTTTCCTTTTGAGACCAGGTTTCTATTGCGTTAGATCTTTAGCCCAGTTATGGTTCATACGAGCCACGTGTCCTGCCCATCCTTTGAGATACAGAAACATCAGTCTCAACTGAGTCCACTGCAGAGCCGAGGCCTCATCCTGCTCTGTTATCATCTCACTGTCTTCAGCTTTCAGTTCGGTTCCCCATCATCTTCTCAATTTACTTCTCATTTTGTCCATTTATTTTTTTATTTTATGTTTACAAATATTAATTCCAAATATTGCTCATGCTTCCTTTGTGGCTTTAAAATAAATGAAACAATTTGAGTATCACATTAGCAATAACCGCTGACCAAACAGTAGAAATAGTATATTTTTCCATACATGTATCCTTTTTCCGTAAAAACTTTAGTTATCCTGTGTAAGATGTCGTCTTTATTGAAGCAGGGTACCCAATCTTATTATTAAAGAAAATAGACACCTGTTTCAGCACTCATACATGACAAACTCTGTTCCTAAACTTTTACAGCCAGTTGTTTTGGTGGAGAATTTGAGAAAACAATTCACACGTCCTCAAATGAAAGGCAAACAAAAACAGATGGTGGCTGTGAAAAATCTGTCTTTCAAAGTGATGCCTGGTGAGGTACTAGGACTGCTTGGTCCGAACGGAGCTGGCAAAAGTACAACGCTTAACATGCTTACTGCTGAACTTACTCCTGACGCAGGAGCTGTAAGTAGGAACTCTTTTGCGCAGTTTTTCCCGACTTCAATGGCCTTTGGACACAATCTCGTGTTATCAGCTGGATGAACAAGTGCCCGTATACTAAAAAAGTATGAAAAGTCTCGCTAACGTTTGAGTGTACCAACAATTTACTCTTTGCAGGTGATGACAGGTACCACAAACATCCACACTAATCTGAAGGATGCATATAGAAAGATGGGATATTGTCCACAGTTTGATGCTGTCTGGCCTTTGATTACTATCCGAGAGCATCTGAGGGCCTACGCAGTGGTCAGAGGTTATCACCCATCCACTGTCAATGATGTCACAAACTAGTACGTGATACCCAGTGGGCTGTGGCTATGAAATCCAACATTTAATTGAATGATAACTAGTGAAGATAGCGATATCCTGGATCGCTAATTATGTCAATGCCATGACATTAGACTATAAGCTCTTTCTCAACTAAGGAAACATGATGAGAGATGGTCGGCAAGGCTTCGACTATTCAAATAGACCTCACAAATATGTGATGTGTGTCCAACAATTACTGTGTTAGCATAGTTAACAGCAGGTTTGCTGTGAAATTTCAGAGCAAAAATAAAAAATATTATATGTAAATCTCTTTCGGCTGAGGCCCGTATGGCGTATGCCATTCTCAGTGGTCACATAGTTGTTGGGACACTCATCATGAATAAATCGAGCGTATGGGTATGCAACGTCAATGTGGGGCTCTACTGATGTCCCTAAAGTGTCCGTACGGTATCAATGGAGAGTTTGGGCGGCTGAAAAATTAACTACTTTAGTTAATGACAAAGAACGGGACATCTATCCAGCTAGGCTATCAAACCCATAGTGTATGCATTATAGAACCCTTTTGTCACATAAATGCGGATCTTTTCAAAAGTCCATCAACCATGTCAGGTGCAAGCCCGTCATGACCAGCTGACCAACAACACAGCAAGTGTGAACAGGGTCACTATATCACACTTACAAAAGTTAGGCTGTGCCATTAGATTTTCTGTTTTTAAAAAATAAACAATTCGCTCTACCGAAAATTCTTATAATTGTAGTTTTCTGGAACTGCTGCAGCTAGAGGAACATGCGGATAAGAGGGCCATTATGTTGTCTGGTGGTACTAAGCGAAAGGTACATCCGCACCTTTATCTATTGGATATATTATGGTATCATCTTCCCATGTCACTCTCATTATCAAAGGGCTCCTTGTGACTATGCTAACAAAGCAAGGTGTGGTCATATGCCTAGATTTTCTCAAGGCAGCACAGCGCACACGCACGCGCGCACACACTTTTAAATGACAACAGGGTTATAGACTAATGCAAGTTTAATGGAGGAAGGCCCGGGGACTCAAAGGAACGGGAGTAATGATAAAATCAGTGAGTCCCAGGCTTTCGAGAAAAAAGACACTAATTGAACTGCTCAAACTGTTTCTTTATCTCACAGAGAAAAATCTCGTACAATCGCATACATGTCTGTCACTAAACATTATTGTCGGCTTTTCACTTAACTTGAATCCCGTCACTAGGACAACTTGTGAGTCATAAATTTATTTTTCTCTGGGGAGAGGAGGGTGGGTGAGACCAAAGTAGCTCAATCGGTAAAATTGGAGAGTCATGACTTTGGGACTGTGAGTGCTCTACCCATAGCCGATAGCGTTTACCAGGCCTTTGGTGTTAATGGCGTTACCATCTATTTGTTGCAGCTTAGTTTTGCCATGGCAATGTTAGGAAACCCGCGTGTGGTTTTCTTAGATGAACCATCCACTGGCCTCGATCCACAATCCAAGAGAGTTTTCTGGGATGCCATAAAGCATAGCTTTTCTGGTAGCGATCGTGGTGCCATATTGACCACTCACTATATGGAAGAAGCGGACGCATTATGTAACAGAATCGGAATTATGATCAATGGTCAGCTTGAGTAAGTCTTACTTATTTTCTCTATCTAATTATTATTGTCTTGTAAGCGGAGTCGTTGTGGAGTCACTCTCCTGTACAAGGGTGCCGTTATTCATATATTGGTCGCTAGTCTAGGGAAAACTGCTGAGAGGTTATTTGTTTAGGACGGTAGGCTGTAGAATCTAAAAACAAGTGAGGACATATCTTGGCATATCTTCACCACTTTGAGTAAACCCTAAGCAATGTTTCATTGTTAAATCATTGGTGATGATTTTATTGCAGATGTCTAGGTACTTCTCAGCATCTGAAGACGCGTTTCGGTAACGGATACCAATTGGAAGTAAAACTAGCTACAATGAATGAGCACAGAATCCTAGAAGAGGTCGACAAGCTCCATGCTTTCATTTTCCGGAATTTTCCTCACTCTCATATATTGGAACAATTTGGCCCTCGAGTTGCGTATAGAATAGCCAATGAGGATGTCAAGTCTTTGGCTCACAGCTTCAGAATACTGGAAAAAGGTTAGATGGTTACTATGCTAACTACGCTAATTCTACTCAGAGGAAAATTTTGACTTGAACAACAGTGCAATGCAATTTATAGGCCTAGCCTTTTTCCTGCCAATTGAGTCAAGATCGCTTTGTTTGTTTGATGATCACCCCAAAAACTGTTTGATTCATCTTTTTCATTTCTGGTCGTCGGCTCTTGGGTTCCCTGGATTCTTGTAGAACCTGTAAGTTAGGCACCTCGATCTTTCACATTGTCAACTTTATGCTTCTAGGCAAAAAACAGATCAATATAGGTGAATACAACTTCAGTCAGGCAACATTAGAGCAGGTCTTCCTTGGGTTTGCTAAGTTCCAGATGTCCGATTCTAATACGATCACAGAACAGCACAACAGATCGCTAGATTTAGCTAACGCCAGGAAGGTGAGTGACCAATCTAAACTTCATAAATCACGCTCTTCTACCTGTAACATGGGTTAACTCATAGTCAGTCATGGCAGCTAAATGGGGGAATGAATGTATCTCGCTGTCTGTCCTTTTCGTGGTGCGGCTTCAATTCCCACCCATGGCAGAGTATATAAAGGGAATATTCCTGACTGATCACATGTGCTGCCTTTTAAACAGGTCTGGGAGGACCAAGGGCTAGAACCACAGCTGAAGCAGAGGGGTGCCCCCTTAAAAAAACATTCAATCTCAATCAACAGAGATGCCTATGGATCAGGCCTGATCTATGACACATAAAAAACCATTGGTTGTTACTGATCTGTCCAATCTCTTTAGCTTACCTCCCCGTTGGCTGGTGTTCTATCTTGACCTATTCTCGGCTCATTTCTTGGTTTCTATTCAGATCAAGTTTTTTTTGCACAATTTTCTGCTGCTCTAGCGACATGTCCTGCCCTGTTCACTAAAGGGTTTTAAATTCGGGTACGCTTCTCACTACTGGTGGGGCTTTTTCTTTGTACTGACCTTTAGCAAGCCTCTCACTCCAAGTTACCAGCGTGCCTTCGAATCCTCGCAATAAACATAATGGTGGACCCAACCAGTGGATAAAGGTCAAGATCACTTCATGGTTGTCAAAGATCCACCTCTCAGAGTTCTCAGCGGGTCGGGTGATCTGTAAATAGGGCTTCGATTGACAGACTCCCAACCCCACCCCCACATGTCCTCCAACGGTCTTGAACCATGTCTTGCCGTTGAATCAAGGCCATCCCTGATGAACTAGTGAGGCTTCTACTTGTGCAGCTCCCCCTACATATGCACAAGCCTGGCTTCCTTGTGAAGTGTCTGGTCCTCAGGACGAACATTATTATTAGTATTCCAAATTAGCAATAGTTTTATTTAAGGGGTTATGTTATGGCCAAAAGTGTTGTCACTTGTTTTCAGATTCTGAAGCCTAGCATGAACTAATGGGCCCATTACCCAGCTCAAATGGAAGCTTAGATATAGCAGCCCTATACAATGTGCATACTTGGAGCCCTAGGCAACGCACTTTTCAGACCGTCGACGCTTTCAACAGAGTTCGAGATAGGAATACACAGAGCTGTTGGTGTTCGCATTGATTTCTCGGCTTATGCACTGATGTTCGTAAAACCCTCTTGCAGGTGTATACTAGACCTATAGTTACACAAGTCTAAACAGAGAAAATGTTCAACAGAAATATAGAAATAGGGTTTCAAAATGCAGTTTTTCACGCTGTCAGCGAGCGTTAGCGCCATTATCGTGCAATGATAGAGGCCCGAACGCAACGGCCTCTATTTAGGGCTAGGGAATACCGGCAAAGCACTTATAACTTCAGTTTTCTCCAATATTACGTTCAATTTTGGGTTTTATTAGATGTTGTGAGGGAGTAAAGATCATTAGGTTACTAGGTTTTAGTAATTAAATCCCATTATCTTTTTATTTGGACAATTCGGGTCGAGTTATTCGAGTGGCCGGTATTCCCTTTGTGGAAAAAGACCACTCGCTATCGCTGCAATGAATGCATAGCTGTCTCCCTTTAAGAATGGGGAACACAACTCCAAGGGTGCGCCTACCCTCAACCGTGACATAACCTCTTCAAGGGGTGAAAGCCTTGTGGCTTGAAAGGTCAAGGTAACTCAACAGCCACTGTCTTTAATGCAGGTTTCAGAAAGGACCTCTAAAGTGACTACTGTGTTCTCTAATGGAACACCCTCAGAGCAGGACAGAGCAATTCAAGATTTAGATAAGAAGATGACACAAAATGTGGCGAATTTTGTCGCGAAGGTCAAGGTTTGTTTCTATTTTATTCTTGTGGAGAGTTTGCCCTATCATTGTAAATGTAGAGTTAAACGACTGAACCCTATGAAATGGCGCGTCTTTATTTTCCCTTTATAGGTTTTCAGTTAGACTTTGACAAAGTTCAAGGGTAAATGCCTTTCCTGACACCGCCATTGACTCTTGTTGGGATTTGAACCCTCACCCCCTGATACGAGTTGTGCATTCTAACCATCACGACAATCGGCAGACATGCTGTCTCCAAAATATTTTTTCCATATTTTGTATTCTCATAAAAAATTCACAAAAGATGGCTTATATCATGAATACGCTGCACATTGAGTGAATTTTTGAACAAATTGCTAGAACAGCAAAAGCAATGTTATTTTTTTGTTTAGATCATATAAGCGTATACAGTGAGTCAGCAGCTTGACTACCGGATCCGTGTTTATATAGGGACGAAACCGGCAGGAATCGCTGAGCTCCGCCCACCATCGTATTGTGTCATATTTTATCAGACATTTGAGGCAGCAGGTTTTGAACAAGATCTTCTATGAGATGAGATCAAGGGGAGATTGTGAGACCATGTTTTTCAGTACACTTACAATTTAACTTTGCTTTCACTGGACCCTGTCAATGAACTATAACTGGTGACTTTGTATCGCCAAAATTAGTCAAAGCTCTTCATTTCTTATCTGTACTAAATTTATCACAGTCATCAGACCCAAAGAAAATTTGGAAATTTTTCCTTTAGAAGTATGATGTGTGCTTATGAAATAGTAATGTATTTTTAGGTATATTTCTTTGTGGTGTGGAAATCTTTGGTGTTTTTTGTTATAATTTGGTCAAAAAGCTAGTTTAATATCAATGACAGAAAACCTCGCATTTATCCTAGCCCCGTCACTCCACAAGGCTTAATTGGCCAAGTGCGTGAGTAGAATTTATACGAAAAACAAATTAGAGCCTTTTTACTTTATAAAATCGTTACGGTTTTCACAACGCTCACTCATACGCACTAATTTGGCAGGTGGATGCTCTGGATAAACAAGCGGAATACGAGGCTGAAGACACACTAGGAGCTGTAGCACCTAAACTACATCATCTTAATACGGATGACATCCGTGGTAGTAGTATAGACTCTGACGCTGAATCGATCACTAGCCAAATCTACCCTGCAAATGACAGGTACTGTTAACTAGTAGGATATTATTATGATAATCATTGTATGATTGTTATTATTATTATTTTTGTTACTATCATTGTAATAATAATTATTATTATTTTTATCATTATTTTTATTGGTATTATTATTGTTAGTATTTTTTAGTTTATTTTTTGTTATTATACTTGTCATTACTGATGCCCATATCTGAGAATCACACTCACCTGTGCCTACTTCAGATGTGCGCCAATGGATAACAACAGTATTTACGCCGTCCACCCAAAGCTATTCGGCGCGCCTTCAGTGCTCAAAAACTCATCTCATAGTCAGCGCAGCCTTGCCAACAAGAAAAAGCCACTGAATAAGGTATGCTTTGTTTTATAGTTAATAGCCTGATATTCAAACTGGCTGGACACACACTGAAAGTTATCTTCATCTAACTCATAGCCGTCTGACTCCTCTATTAGAAAGGCCTTAGGTAAATGCTCAATCACAGTGTTGTCTGGATGCCTAAAGAGCTTGACACAGATTTTAGCTTTCTTACAAATGGATTCATTTTGAATGTTGAGTAATCTCTGTTTACAGTTGTGTATGCAGTGACACTGGTGTATGTAACCTTTTTCTCTTGTACGACCCCTTCACAGTTACCATGAAGTTGCTGGTTTAAATAGTACACCAATAATGGCTTAGTATGGAAGTTACCTGCAAGATGGCCAGTGTCAATGTTCAATGTCAATTCACGAGGTGGTGTGGTTTTTGCTCTTGAACTGTGAGGCTCACACTCACAGCAAAAGCTCTTCATGGCCTGGGCTGGACCTACACATAGGTGCATGTGATCACAAGCCCAGAAATCTCCCACTGAGTTGTCCCATCATTCTGTGTACAGCTGATGAATATTAGTTTTATTCAGCTTACATGGGTCTTGATCTTTCGCTTTGTATGTGATAGCCTTTTATTTGTCTTCCAGAACAAAGAGTTTGGTGGTTCGGTCGTCAAATTTGACGTCCGGCCTGCTGCGGATTTGAATGAATCTAATAACAGTGCAGTGGCACATAGCGGTGACTCCACAAGAAGAGCATCTGACTCGGCTGACAGAATAAGGGTGAGTACGTTGGATAGTGAAACCTATACACTGTATAATTTTATTGTTGGAAAAAATAAAACAGTAGCACCATGTTTTATGCTGGTGCCCAAATCAATGAGCTCCTGCAGTTCAAAGTTGGTTTAACCTGTTCGTCAAGGTTCTAGAATCACGGGTTTTTTAGTATCAGACCATGTAGACTAGAATAGGCCATGATAACTCAGTTGATAAAATTATGGAGTTGCAATCTATGGATTGCGGCTACGAGTTTCACTGACAGATGAGTTGTTTTCATGGTACAAGCCTTTAGCAAGCCTCTCATTCCAAATTGCTAGCGTAGCTTCGGATCAACACTGTAAAATAATGGAAGTCCCAACCAGTGAATAACTTATTCAATAAGGGTCAAGACCACTCCACGGTTGTCAAAGATTCATTTCATCTCTCCCTCCTCATCAAGAGTAGCGGGTGACCGGTAAACAAATGGCTTAGGTAGACTGACCCCCAGCCTACCAGGACCACTGAGCCAGTAACTGACTGACTGACTGACTGACTGACTGACTGACTGACTGACTGACTGACTCAGATCCAGTCTCAAGTCAGTTATCTAAAATATTCTAAAATATCATTATCATTTTCGTCTCAATGTCTCTTTGCCACTGAATCAATTCAAACTGAAATTAATGAACTTAGTGGATGTTAGGTTACCTGCAAGCTCACATGCTCCAATCTGTACGGAGGTCAGCGGTACTGTAACGTACCCTGTGGCAGGAGGTGACAACTTCGCGACAGCTTGCGTCAGGGTGCTTAGGTTTCCCACGGGGCGCATCGCAGCAACGATATCAATCCCATGAGATCCCATGTTGCTGTTCTGTCAACCTATCTGTGTTCATATGTCTCCATGAAGACTAAAATGTAGCGATGTGTGGCCTAAAACAGTCCAGTTTAATATTCACCCTAAACATATAGGTTTATACATCAATGACAGTTGACCAGTTTCAGACCAGTGAACAGTGGTCACCAAAGGCTAAAATTTACAGTCATGCGTTATATAGTTCATTCAGGCCAATAAAGGTCCACCATAGCTTAGTTCTATAATGTATCATTCGGTCAGCGTTAGTTCATCTGCTATATATCATTGACAGATGATCCGAATAAATATGACCAATACTACACCGAGTGGCAATCATAGCAGCGATGACGATGGTGATGCTTCCCTACCTCTGCTAAGACCGGATGTCCATGGTAAGAAGACTTGCCCGAATTCACTAATCCGAAACACTTCTAATCTTTATACAACTAGGAGACATGTCACTGTATAAAGGTTTAGCCCTAGTCAAACGAGTTGTGCACTCGCTCACCTCAGAGGATAGCGTATTTTCTTAGAGAGTTATTTTAACCACATGAAAGCCAGGAGAGTTAGAGGGCAAATGGTGACATGTTAGGTTAGGAATGTAAGCGAATAATAACTTTTTATTGGTCTGACACCCAATTTCGTTCTCTCTCTCTCTTGGTGTCTTCGTTGTTATGGTGAAGCTTCCGGATTCGATACTTCTTTTTTCACCAACTCAACCTGGGGCACCAAGCGTGGGTCAATAGAGCGGTTAAGATGTGAACGGTATGCCAAAATGGTTTGCTCTCACCATTGGCCCACTGTAATGCGTAGAGAGGTTAAGATACCAAGTTCCAGTGTAACGGTCAACGAAACCCTTCAAGAAATGATGAGAATCCAGTGACTATATCGATCAAAACGAGGTCACCGTGTCGTTTTTGCACAGTTCCAATGGTTACTACAGCTTAGAGCCCAGGGAATTCTATGATAGAGCACTTTCAAAGAAAACTATCGCAGGGCTAGTACTCCGAGCGCTCATTAGGAAACTCGCTTTAGAGACTCTTTTTATAATGGGTTCCGGGCCACACAGGACACCGCTATCGCAATGAATAAAGCCAGATGTGTAGCCTGAGACTTCGAACAAGATGTTTGGGTAGGCTTTTCCTATGTTCACGGCGAGTAATCAATGTTCACGGCGTGTTGAACAAGATAATAGTAATGGGAGCTGTAATCGTTTAGAGAATCCTACCAGTTTTCCTAACGCACATTTCCACTCTAGTATCAATACATTACCCCCATAGTAAGGGTTGTTTTTGTTTTTACCAGGTATACACAGCTGATTCGTGTGGGTTGACATTAGGAAAATTTCACAGCCTCGCTTGGTTCATTGTGACACGTGCCCCCACAACATGGACCTTGATGTAACATGGACCTTGATGTAACATGCACCTTGATGTAACATGCACCTTGATGTAAAGAAGACCCCCTGGTCTTATTAAGTTATCCATGTAAAATAAAATTATCCTACCCTACCCTACCCTACCCTACCCTACCCTACCCTACCCTACCCTACCCTACCCT
>Ga0224511_10001681_pt1 | contig 13796 bp, 19 predicted proteins | sample SF_May12_sed_USG_2_FD_169988 | JGI IMG/M metagenome (GOLD analysis project Ga0224511, IMG submission 169988) | Sediment microbial communities from San Francisco Bay, California, United States - SF_May12_sed_USGS_8_1 | ecosystem: Environmental > Aquatic > Marine > Sediment | place: USA...
CTTCCACCCTCAGAATAGTTCCGCCGTTGACTATAACTAGAGAACTCGTAGACGCGGGCCTAGAAATAATCGAAGACGTGATCAAGGAAGTCGAAAAAGAAAAATAGGACTATCGAACGGTTGTCAAAGGGCTGCGGGCGCATACTTCCTCAATTCTTGGCGGTCCATCTGAGGTTGATGTGGAAGTAGTGTCGTATAGTCCTTAGTGATAACTACTTCTAGACTGAGTGTTTTCGGGGGTTAGTAGCGGATCCGGAAACTGGGAGTTGCGGTTGTTTTTTCCGCGTTTGTTCACCACCACAACACTTTAGGCTGAGTCAAGAAATTTTTTATAATTATCAGCTGTAGCCTCTAAGGTAGGGAAGCCTTCTCCCCGCTCAATTATTCCTCTACAGTATCAGAAAGCCAGAGAAGCCTCATAAGCTCTATCATGAAATTAGTACATGCGCTGTCCTCACACGGTAAGGAAAAAGAATGAACTTTACGTCTCTGGTTCAGTTAGGATGTCTATTGATGTGAAAGAGCGAGAGGTCAGTTCCAACTGATCTGCGAAGCCTTTCCTTACATAGGCGTTTTTTATTTTGATTCGTGTTCCCACGGCCAAACCGTTCACAATCTCTGCCAATTTTCTCCACGCTGAAACCCCAATTTTTCCAGTGTCATCTCTTAACTCGAAGGAGGCGACTGCAACCTTTTCATTTCGCGATGTGACCACCTGCCTCACAGTGGGCGTCGTTGAAATGGTCCCTTCAACAGTTATTGGACCGCCTTCTTCTTTTACGTCAACCACTTTTTTTATCCATCGTGTGGCGGGAGGATATTTGGTCTCTGTAGCGTCTGGTGGAGAAATTTGGATGTTTCCACGCGATCCCACGTGTAACTCCAGTTTTCCATCTAACCCCTCACGCACGTATCCATGCGAAACCTTGATGATTTGTCCCTGTTCAAATTTTCCAGTCTCCACCAAGTCTGTCTTATCGTCCCACAAAACCACCTTCAACGTTCCGCTTCTATCTGCGATAAGCAAACGAGCAAATTTTCCTTCAGTCAAGTCTCGACGGGTGAAAGTTTTAGGAGGATAAACGGTGACGACGCGCCCAGCCACTGTTACATCATTCAATCCAGAAACAAGATCCTGAATTAGAATTTCGAGTTTAAGAGGCTTCTGAACGATTTCCACTCCCAACTCTGAAGCGACAATGCGCGCCGCGGTTTCATCCGTGAAAAATTCTCCTACTCCCTCCTTTTTCTTCTCGATCATTTTGTGGACTTCTTGACGTGTAAGATCTGGTCGAGACGATAGGATTTGCTCTACGATCTTCTCTGAACCCATTTTACTTCACTAAATTGCCAAGCTCGTCAAAGATATTACTTTACTTAAGATTTATTTAAACTCCCTTTGCTTCTAGATATCAGAAGAAGTGAATGTGTAGATGAGCGACCAATTATTGTTCAGTTTAGGGGTTATTTTGGTTTTCGCCGGATTTTTCATAGCCTTTGTTGCTGTTATCCTCATGTTTTTTGCCACCACGAGGGAGAAGGGGAAAGTTAAGGGCGGAGGCGCAGTTATTATCGGTCCCTTCCCTATAGTTTTCGGAACCGATAGAGAGTCTCTTAAGATCCTTCTCCTACTCTCCATAGCCTTAATCGTACTCATGCTAATCGTCACGGTAATTTTTCATTTTATTCTTAAGTAAAGGGGGCATGTAACGTGGAGGTAAAAACATGTGGAGTCTGCGGCAAGCGTGCGGCGAGATATATCTGCCAAGAATGTGGCCGAGGGGTATGTCAGTTTTGCTTTGAACCAGCCACATGGATGTGCTTGGATTGTTACAACAGTCTTAAGCGGGAAACTTCAGCGTTGGAATCTTTCCAATGGTCAACCCCATTTAAACTGTTTCTCTTAGGCTTTGTCCTCATGTTCGTGGGAATAATCGTTATTATGGTTGCGGCCGTTTTGTTCGGCGCGTCCATGGACGCGGGAGCCATTATCTGGATTTTTCCGCTTCCTCCGATAGGATTCGGCACAGGACCATACGCCTTATGGGCAATCTTACTGGGTGTTGCTTTAACGGTTTTTGGTTTAATTTTGTTTATTATGTTGCGGAAAAAAGCACGATAGAGTATCTTGGAATTATTCGGTTTTCTTTTCTCTGCCGTAAATCATGTATAAAAAGCCCAAGATCAGAGCTATGAATATTAACACCATTAGAATGTTAATTATAACCGTAAAGTAGAATCCTGGGTCCATGAAAGCATCCTCATCTTCTTATATTTGGAGTATAGATATTTAAGGTGTAACCTTCTTCCACTCTTCCATTAAGGAGTCGTAAAGGTCATCATCTTCCTCTATTTTGTCATACCACACTAAAGCTTCTGCCATCTTTTGCGCGATAAGGTGATAACACAAGTGTACTTCTTTATCCATTACGCGGAAATAGAAATCGTCACAGGAACAAAAGTCAGCGGCGGGCATAACTAGGTAGTCACGTTCCCTGCCGACCACGATCCAAACAATCCTACCGCTTGGTCTAAAAACGTATTTTTTGACCCTCTCCTCCTTGATCGTCTCCCAAGCCTTTGTAAAGCGTGAGCCAAAGGCTTCGGAAAGCTGGGTTAGATGGGCGCCTGTCACTTGCCCCTTAGCTTTCGCTTCCTTACAGGTGTTTTCAAGTACATTGATTTCTATGGGTTTTTTCATGTATTCTCTCCAATTGATTGAGAGGGACACCGTAATCTCGTGGAAAACTTTGTTATATTCAGTCAATGGAATGCAATAGGAATGCTAGTTAGCAACAATTGTTTTTCGATGATCTATTCGATTTTTATTGGTTCTCCTGAAGGTTTCTTTTTCTCTTTGGTTTTGGGTATTGTAACCTCTAGCACTCCATTCTTGTATGCGGTTTTAGCTTTTTTGGGGTCAATTTTCGCTGGCATCTCAACATCTTTAAAGTATCTACGATTTGGGGTGTCAACTGATATGGTTAAGGTGTCTTCTGTTCCATGCAATTTGATGTCTTCTTTTTCAACCCCAGGCAGTTCGGCTACGATCTTGATTTCACCGTCAGTGCTGATAACATCTACCAGCGGCTCACGTTCTTCCTTTACGTCAAGGGTGGGTCTGGTGAGGCCGAAGGCTTCGGGTTTGCGTGAAGGCTTTATGTTGCCGAATTCCCTTATTTTCGGCTTTCCGTCCGGGCCAACGGTCATGCTGTAGCCGTAGACGAAGGGGCCCCACTCATGTGTGGTTGAGCCGTCTGGGAGTTTGCGTTCGCGGACTAAATCTTTTGGGATACGGGTTTTAAACTCTCTAAATTCTTTTTCCATCATCTCTTCTATGTCTCTCATCATTTCTTCTATGTCTCCGAAGAACCAGCTTCTAAAGAAGGGGGCGCGTCTCATTCTTCTTCTGAACCATTCTGGAAAGTCATCCCATGCCATAATTTTTCACCTCACTAGTTTAGTGGAGATTAGAATTCTATAAAAACCTTCTGTGGTTATGGCTTTAGATTCGAATCATTGGCGGATACGGATCTTTTCATGGTTAACTTAAGTTTTTCAACTGGTTGACGGTTCCTAGAAAGGTTCCGTCGAGGAGATATGTTTCCGCATCGTCTAGGCTGATGCTTCCTGAACGCAAAACTGGGCCGATGAAGGCTCTAGATTTTGCGCCTTTTCCTAATTTTCTTTCGTTGATGAGTTGGCCTCCGAGGAATTCGTTGAAGGAGGGCATTATGAAAAGTTGTGAAACCCTAGGTCTTACGTTGAACTGGTCACGTAGCAAAATGGAAGGGTTGGCATTAACTTTGACGCCTAAACGTTCAAGGAGGGATTTCGCCAATCGCTCACCATCACAGAGGGCTTTGACCCAAACCTGCCTTGTTATTCGGAAGCCCATGGGATCGCGGAAGGCGACCATGGGATGGACGTGCCCGGTGATGAGGCTGCGGCATCCTAGAAGCTCTGGTGCCGGCCATGCGTGTCCGTGGAAGAGTCCGACGTTTCCAAAAACAACACCGGTTGAGGGCAGAATTTTTATGGTTTCAGGTAGGAGGGGCTCGAGGTTTCCATCGTGGTTTCCTGGGACAACTTGAATGTCTGACAGCTTTTTCCCTAGGGCTTCGAAAAAATCTGGAACGTCACGCCACTCTTCCATTTCCACCTTTGCAATCGCGTGTTTCACGTCGCCTAGAAAGATTAGGCGCGTTGGCTTGCACGTCTTGATGAGTTGAAGAATCTTGTCCAAAATTTTTGGCGTTTGAGATGGAACATGAACTCCTTTCTGGGTTAGGGGCGCCTCCCAACCTATATGTAGATCAGCGACTACTAAGACCCGCTCAGACTTCCTCCGCAAGAGAAGGGCTGGATACGGTTGTATAGGTTTTATCGGCATCAAGTTGCGAAGGTTCTCCTAACCATGAATAACTAAAGAAGTTTCTTAGTTAAAAACCAGCGCGCTGAGGAGTTGTCTCTGGAAGTTGTTGTTCACGTCTAATTTAAACTAGGAACTTCTTGATGTTTTCGTAAATTCTTTTGTTTGCGGCTGCGATGAAGGCTACTCGTTGGGTGGCGGCTAATGGAACATTGAGTTGGGTTCCTTCGGGTGTAACCATGATGCCTCCTGCTTCGAGTATAATGAGGTAGGAGGCGGCGATGTCTGTGACCCGCAATTTTCCTCGTATGTCGATGAAGGCGTCTGTGGCGCCGTCTGCAACGTAGCAGATTTCTAGGGCGTTGGCTCCAAAGTGTCTAAGGTGTCTCGTTCTTATGAGCACTTCTTCCAGCTTAGCAACGAGTTCTCCTAGTCTCAACGTGTTGAAGTCGACTCCAACGACTGCCTCTTCAAGCGAGGATGTTTGAGAAGGCTGAATTTTTTCCCCGTTTCGAAAGGCCCCTTGGTCTCTTTGCGCGGTGTAGGTAACGTTGTGAAAGAGATCGGATACGAGGGCTGTTTCCACGTCTTTGAGGTAAGGTGCTTTCGAGACGGCGATGGCTGTAGCCATGAAAGGTATTCCGCGAACGGCGTTGGTTGTGCCGTCTACCGGGTCGGTTGTGACATAAAATTCAGAGGGTTGGGATCCAATTTTTCTTGTTCCGGTTTCTTCGCTGATGAGGGTGCACGAGACTTTGTGTTCCTCTAAAACTTCTGTTAGAGCCTTTTCGGCAACTAAATCAATCTTTTTCATGGTGTCGCCGCCGGCACCTATGCCAAACCCGATGGCAGCGTCGGGGGATCCGTAAAAGTTGAGGATTTCTTTCCTCATTTTTTGTGAGCATTCTTTTAGTATGTCTAGCAAATCCATAAATCATGCGACCTTGTTCTGGCTTCCGGATTATAGGTTATTCTCCTCCACATTTAAACGTGAACGTTGCTGGAAATAGAACGGAAGCAAAAAGAAACTTAAGGAAGAGTTGCGATGTGGAAATACGGGCGGGGGTCGCCAAGCCAGGTTAAAGGCGCAGAGCACCGACAGTGCGCGATTGCTTCAGGAGCCTGTCCCGTAGGGGTTCGTGGGTTCGAATCCCACCCCCCGCACCAAGGTCGTTAATCTAGAAGTCTCTTTTCTCCGGTGATCTTTTGGATTTCTGTTATGTCTTGGGTCACTTCTAGACAGCCCAAGTATTTTCCTTCCTTATGTCGGACGGCAAAATATCGAATGTATATTTTTCGTCCTTTCAAATCTATCCAGAAGTTTGCAGAATCCCGTTTGTTGTTTCTGAAGTCCTCTAGGATTGTGTTCACGACGTGGATGCTTTTCTGAGGATGGCATTTCTGGACTTTAATGCCGATGATTTTTCGACTTCGGGCAAATATTCGTTTGCCCTCTTTGTTAAAGTAGCGTACCCTATCTTCCTCATCTACAAATGTTATATCCACGGGCAAAGCGTCCAGCAAAGCTTCTATCATCTCATGAGAAAACTCTTTTATCACTCTCACTCCTCTCCTTGCCTCTACCAATATTGATACAACAGAGTTAAGATTTTTGTTTAGATAAAAAAGAAGAAATAGCCTTATATAACACTGTTATAATAGCCCGTTTAGGTGAATTTCGTTGAAAACCAAAGTTGAAAAAGCCATCCAAGCGTTAAGACCCTACTTACAGGCTGACGGCGGAGACATAGAACTAACAGACGTAGACGAGGAAAAAGGCGTAGTCAAAGTTAGGTTGAAAGGAGCCTGTCACGGCTGTCCCATGGCCCAAACAACACTCCAACTGGGAGTAGAACAATTCTTGAAAAAGAAAATCCCTGAAATCAAGTGGGTTGAAGCAGTCTGATAACCAGTGTACGACGCTTAGAAACCCGCAACATATAGTTCAAACCTTACCTCCGCATTCGTCTGTCTGATTTTCCCAAGTAATACACAACCCCTAGACAAACATTTCGAATTCTCTGTCAATTTATTCCCAATGCCCTTGAGTAATATTGTTAAGAAGGGTTAGATGTACTTAGACGATTTGACAAAGGAGAGATATGCCGTGGAAGTAGATGAAAGTGTTTGGCAGTTTATGAAGAAGCATCTTGGCTACAACGACGAAGAAATGAAAAAATTCAGAGAGAATCCGCGAAACGTAGATGTCTTGGCAAAAGCGCCCGAACTAATGAACAAAACCATCGTTGCTGAGGTAGTGGAATCACAAGGTTGCAACAGCCAGCATAAAGTTGGAGACAAACTCATTTTCGACGGCGCCGGCAACCTCTTGACCAAAAAGAATCCGAAAAGAATATGCATCTATGCTTTGGCTGGATTACCTAAATTGATTTTTGCCATTAACGAGCTCGTGTACGCAGGGGTCGATCCTAACGAAATTCGATTTAAGAGGACGGGATGTTTCGATGTTGGAGTAGGTTGCGGAGGATGGGGGCATATCGTAATGGAAGTCAGAGTTGAAGAGAGGCAAAAGTAACAAAATGAAACCTCCATCTACCATCTCTTTTTCGTGAAAGCGCCTATTAACACGCGAGCAAAAAGTAGTAGGTTGAAAAAGACTAGTGATTAAAGCGTGTATTTTATATTCCATACCCGAAGTTTCAATTAAAACAATCTAGAAGGAATCCAGATGCCTGGAAAATACAAGATAGTTGTTCTACGTGGCGACGGCGTTAGCCGAGAAGTCATTCCAGAAGCTGTCAAAGCACTTAAAGCCGCGCAAGAGGTTGTAACTGGACTAGAACTTGACTTTGTTGAGTTTGATTGTGGTTTCGAGTATTACAAAAAGACAGGAGAACCGTGGCCACCTCAAGCCTACGAGGCATGCAAAGAATCTGACGCCATTCTATACGGCGCTGTAGGATTGCCAGGAGTAGAAGGCCTCGAGCACATTGTTTACGTACATAGAATGCTCAGACAAAACTTAGATTTATACGCTAACGTGAGGCCTGTTAAACTCAGAGAGAACGTCCCCTGTCCTCTGGTAGGGAAGAAGCCGGGGGATATCGACTTTGTCATTGTGAGGGAAAACACTGAAGACTTGTATGCCCCTATGAGGGGGGTTCTCACGCGGGCAGAAGTAGCGGAAGTAGCCATAGACGTAAAAATAGTGACAAGAAAGGGGGCTGAGAGAATTATAAAATATGCCTTTGATTTCTGCAGAAGAAAAGGAAGGGGGGCTCCCTTGGACGGGAAGTTGAGGGTGACCTGCGTTGACAAAAGCACAGTTCTCCAAAGTTGCGCCCTTTTTAGAGAAGTTTACAACGAGGTTGCTGAAGGATACCCCGATATTGAAAAGGACTACGCCCTCATAGACGCTTGGACCCAGTGGGCTATAAGGCGCCCCGAATATTACGATGTAGTCGTTACGACGAATTTGTTTGGAGACATAATCTCGGACATGACTGCGCCAATTCAGGGAGGTCTAGGCTTGGCTCCAAGCGCTGAAGTCGGCGATGAATACGGCATGTTTAGGCCCATTCACGGGAGTGCCCCAAAATACAGCGGTAAGTACGTAGCAAACCCCATAGCAACTATTTTGTCGGCTAAGATGCTCATCGACTGGTTAGCTGATAAACATGATGATCGATCGGCCGGAGAAGCTGCAAACAGAATTGAAAAAGCCGTAGATTTAACCCTAAAAGAAGGCAAAGTGTTACCACGGGACCTCGGAGGTTCTTCTAAGACGAATGAGGTCGGTGACGAAATAGCCAAAAAGATTCGGATTCTATAGAGAACTCTTTAGCAAGGAATTTTTATGAGGTGCAGTTACCCATCCCATAGCGAGCAGCCAAGCTAGGAACGTGCTCTTCAGTGTCTTTGGAAATTATGCCAGCAAGCCTCTACGCAAAGTCTCTGAAAGGGAAATATGAAGACCTTGAGGTTCCGTCTTACAAGCTCAGAGAATGGTTTTCTAAAACCGACAAAGTCTTTTTTGATTGCGAGGAGTCTGATAAGTCTTCTTGCTTGGAGCTAATTCTGAGGCACAGAAACCTTGTGGCTTTTGTAATCTTTTTTGTGGTTAGAGAAAAGCCTAGCGGCTCCTACAAATTCATGGACGCAAGCTTCCGAAACCTAGGCAAAGAAACTTTGAAGCATTTTATCCGTCGATACCACGAGCAGCTTGAATCCATGACGAAACTCGGTCTTGGGTCAAGGGGCATAGAATACGTAGAGTGCGCAGGTTACAGCTATGAATCGTCGGAGTAGAGACTTGTGAAGACTAAATTCAGAGGGTTTTAACCAGTTCTTTCAACATTGGCGTTGGAAACTTGAAACCCTGCAAGTATCGCAGGACAAACTCGTGGGCTTCAGGAATTGGAGATGCGCAACAATTTGTCGGAACTATCACCTCGTAGCCCAATTCAAAGGCATCAAGCACAGTTTTGAGGACGCAGCCTTCAGTTCGGATTCCTGTGACGATTAAAGTCTTTATTTCCTTCTCGCGTAGTGTGAAATCGAGATCGCTTCCGAAGAAGGCGCTTAACATCCTTTTTTCCACGATTACGTCTGTTGCCTTTGGGTTCAGTTCTTCTATGACCTTCGCCCCCTCAGTTCCTCGGATGGTATGTGGCGACATACCTACCCTTTTGAAAAGAGAATCTTCTCTATACCGGCTGTCACAGGCATAAATTACTAGAATTCCCTTCTCCCTGGCCTTTTCGATGAGGAACTTGATGTTCGGTATAATTTCCTTGCAGAATCTGCCGACATTGTCTTTCTGCATATCAACAACGATTACGGCTTTCTTCACATGACCTTCGGAGCACAAAAACCTCACCCATCCTTTTACTCTTTGAAACCATATCTTCCTTCGCTATTTTTCATTTTAAGACCCTACGGTACTTGTAGGCTCTTCCTAATTTCCTCTCTCTTTCAAAATACTTGATCCGGGAGGCAGAACCACTATGCGCGCGCATACTAATAAATAGACGTAAAGGTAACAGCAGTTTTATCTGACGTAAAATACGTCCTCTTTTTCTTGCGGCTTCCTTGTTGATGTTTTCTTTATCATCTTATCCTCTCTTTTTCTTAACTCCATTTCTGTCTGTCCAGTTATTTTTGCGTCGTATTCTACAAATGCGCACACGAGTTCGGCAAGGGTTTTATTTATCTCCTTCAACTCTTCAAGTGAGAATTCGGCCATAATATCCGGATTGTTGGCCCATTCCATCCAACCTGTCACGCTCCGTTCAAGCGCAAACAAAGTAAACCTGATCATGCGGACCATGTCTAGGCGATCTTGTCCTTCGACTTTAGCTGACTTTATTTCTTTTAAGATTCTTTCGCAATCTTGAGCCCATTTTCCTGTCATGAACATCACTCAATATGACATATGGAATATTCTGCATAAAAACCTTCTTGTCCCACTTTACGCCTTCCTCACAAAAGAATATAAGACCGGTAAAATTTCCTTTGGGTATGAACCTAACTGCCAAAGGGAAGGAAGAACAGTCGCTGGCGTTTGGCGGACAAGCGGTAATAGAAGGGGTGATGATTCGCTCCAAAAAGCATATGGTTGTATGCGTTAGGCAACCCAACGACGAAATACTGACAAAGACCGAAGAAATAAAATCCCTATCTGAAAAGTACAAGATCCTAAGAATTCCTTTCCTAAGAGGCATCGTGGCGTTATTCGAAACTCTATACATAGGCATCAAAGGCCTCTATTTTTCTGCAAATGCAACTCTGGAAGAAGAGGAAAAACTCAACCCTAAAGAAATAGCGATAGCCGTTATTGCAGCTCTAGCCTTATCAATATTTTTGTTTAGTATCATACCCTTTTTCTTAACCACCCTTTTGAAGCTTGGAGGAGTAGTTTTCATTCTTGTGGAAAGCGTGGTTCGACTTGGAATTTTACTACTATACCTTGCATCCATATCTTTGGTTGGAGAGTTCAGAAGAGTATTTCAGTACCATGGCGCAGAACACACTGCTATAAACACCTATGAAGCTGGAGTTGAGTTAAATGTCGAGAATGCCAAAAAATATTCTCGGTTTCATCCAAGGTGTGGAACATCCTTTCTTCTAATAGTCACTCTAATCAGCATTCTGTTTTTCTCAATCATACCTAATGTAGGATATTTCATGAGACTAGCCTATAGGATTCTTCTCATTCCTGTAATCGGCGCTGTGTCCTACGAAGTTTTGAAGCTCAGCGACAAGTATAAGGACTCAAGAATTATGAAAGTCCTAGTAGCGCCGGGCTTGGGGCTTCAATATCTAACAACAAGGGAACCAGAAGAGAAGATGATTGCGGTTGCCTTGAAAGCTGTAGAAGAAGTAGATAGACTGCAAAAGTCGCAGGTATAACCTAACGTTTTATGGGTCAACATTTTTCGAGTTACTTATAAATAGGCAGTTGTCTTTCCTCAAATAGGCGATTCGAGTGGGCTCTTTGAAAGTTGATCTGGGGTCGTGGAAACTCTTCTTCACGCTCTACAAGCTGGCAGAATTAGGTGCATGTAGCCGAACCGTGAAGGTTTCTACAGAGTATCTAGCTGAGAAGATAGGAGCGTCTCAACAAACAGCCTCTCGACACCTCATCAATTTGGAGAAGATAGGATGGATCAAAAGAACAATAACTCCGGAAGGCTGCTTGACCAAAATAACAGAATCCGGAACGGCTGAATTGAAGAAACTGTACTCTGATTTGCGTTTGATATTTGAAGCAGCGTATCCCCCCTCTGTCACTTTGGAGGGAATTCTGTTCAGCGGATTGGGCGAGGGAGCCTACTACGTGACTAAAGAGGGATACCGCAAACAGTTCCTTGAAAAACTCGGGTTTGATCCCTACCCTGGAACCCTCAATCTTAAGCTGACAACCGAATACGACGTGAAAACGATGTCAGAACTCGAAACCTATCCCGCCATTGAAATTCAAGGATTTAAGGACGAGTCCAGAACCTTTGGCTCCGTGAAATGCTACCCAGCCATAATTAACAACAAAGAGAAGGGCGCGGTTGTTTATGCCCTGCGAAGCCACTACAACACATCCGTGCTGGAAATCATTGCTCCGGTATTTCTTCGAGGTCGCCTGAAACTGAAGGATGGAAACAAGGTGAAGGTGGAGATTCTTATTCTACCGTGACTAATTCAAATTATGTCTATGCTTCATCTCTTAAACGATTCTACGATTTTCCTCATGATTTTTGAGGAACTGTTTAGCTCCTTCTTTCCAAATCTTCCAATTTTTGCAACCTGAACGTTGTATTTCTTTTCTGCTATGGCTTTTCTTACTTCCCTTTCTACGCCTTCTTGGTCGTGCCCCACGGCTATTACGTCAGGGTTTATCTTTTCAATAACTTTGTCTATGCTGAAATCGTCAAAACCCAAAATCGCCTCGTCCACTACCTTCAAAGATTCAACAAGTGATCTTCTTTGGTCTTCTGGCATTACAGTTTTTTTTCCTTTCCTTTTTTCAACGGTGCTGTCTCTAGCCACGATAACGATCAACTCCGCGTTTTTTCCTCCGGCTTTCTTAGCTTCTTCCAAATACTTCACATGACCCAAATGAAGCAGATCAAAGGTGCCTGAAGCTAGAACAACCTTTTTCTTCTTTGCTTTACCTACCATGAAAACTCCACGGCTCCCAATAGTCGTAGGGCATCTAATAATCCCTCGCAATAGGCAACCGAAGCAAGGCTTGTTTCAAGCTTACTTCTCCTCTGATAATACTTAGCGTCTTCCAAATAACGCTTCGCGGTTTCTATGACGTTTCCTATCTCCCCTTCGTTGAGATGCACGGAACTTGAAACACACTTTACTTCACCGAAAACTCGCTCGGTGTTGCTAATGTATTTTGACACCATTTCCTCCAGGGTCATTTCAACCTCTCCCTTATCTGCTCAGGCGCTCCCGCTAGGGTAATGAGGGCCTCGGCTTCCATGAAATGGAGCTTAGCTGGAAAAACTAGGGTGTGGGGAGGATCGCCAAAGTCGTGGTTCATCACGTCTCCCACATAGCCTGCTTTAACTATGGAATTATTAGAGCCTGCCCTCGCGACACCTAAAACTAGAGTATTTAAAGTGATAACATGAGCTTTCTTTCGTTTTTCCATGTCTAAAAGTGATTGTAGTCCCTCTTTGATAGTCATGTATCTCTGCTCCTCAGCTTTTATATCCAAGTAACACAAAGTGTGAAGCCCCATTACCCTGTTTTCCAAAATCACCTTGTAAGGAGTCTCAGAGGCAAATCCGTTCTGGGGAAACGGAATGGTCACGCTTCTTCCATACTTGTAATTCTGCAAGCCTGAAAGCCCAACGACCGCCGAGACAATGGAAGCTCCATGAATAACCCGGGTTTTAATTCCCTGCTTTTCCGCACGAATCCGCAAATCCACATGAGTTGTTGCAATCAAAGGATCTCCCGGAACTAGAAAAGCAACTTTTCCCTTCTTAGCTTCCTGTAAAAGAGATTTTCCATCCTCTTCCTCTAAAGTTCGCCTCGAAACAATCCTAATTCCTTTTCCAGCAATTCCCTCGAGTTTTTGAACAGAAAGTCCGGGCATAATGCTCGTGTAAAACTCTGCAAAAACCGCGTTAGCCCTTTTCATCTCTTCAACCCCGCGGAGAGAAATATCCTTCTCGTCAAACAAGCCCAAACCTACGAAGACAAGCTCGCCCAAAACCCTCAACTCCCAACAACCTACAACATTTCGGCAACGAAAGATATTAGGGTAGCTATGCCTACAAAACTAGAAGGATAATCGTCAGAGCGGGCCCGTAGCTCAGCAAGGTAGAGCGGCGGACTAGCCGTACGGGACTAGGTTGAGGCTCTTAACCCGTAGGTCCCGGGTTCAATTCCCGGCGGGCCCGCCATAAATTTTGAAGCTGTAAATATGACCTCTAACATCGCGAATTTAAAATGCGGCCGTGTTGAATATTCTTGGGGTTAAAGTGTCCGAAACGCCTTGTTTAAAAGTTCCTAAAGCTTTAGGCGAAAAAGCCATCCGCCTCGTTAGGGAACTTAATCTCATTAACCGGGAACTGAAAGTTCAGCAGGTAGAAAACTATTTGTGTATACCTCTAATCAATGAACCACTCTCCTCAGACATCAAGGAACTCAAGAGAAGTCTCCCAGAATTTGAAATCTCCACTCACAGGTTTTCTGAACGAACAAAAAGTCCTCCCAAACTCGTTGACATGCTCGAGGACAAATTGCCCCCTCATCTTTTGGCGAGTGCCCCCCACGCCATCGATTTTGTCGGAGACATCGCCGTCGTCGAGATTCCTACAGAACTTAAAGATTACAAAAAGGCCATAGGCGAGGCTATGCTAAAGACGCACAAGCGAATAAACACTGTCTTGGCAAAGTCTGGCGCCGTTGAAGGCGTTTACCGTTTGAGAGATTTCGAGTTTATAGC
>Ga0224511_10001682_pt1 | contig 13792 bp, 8 predicted proteins | sample SF_May12_sed_USG_2_FD_169988 | JGI IMG/M metagenome (GOLD analysis project Ga0224511, IMG submission 169988) | Sediment microbial communities from San Francisco Bay, California, United States - SF_May12_sed_USGS_8_1 | ecosystem: Environmental > Aquatic > Marine > Sediment | place: USA...
ATACCCTAGGCTTCTGGGCATAGTTTTATCCAATGCCTCAATCAACCGTCTATCCCATATGGGATTCCCATGGCTTCCCCTATGTCATTGAGTATGAGTCATGGCGTACCATGATTGGCTAACACAATTGTTTTATAATTGTTTCAGGCCTCTCACTCCGATTCCAATTTCGAGACCGCCATTTCTTTTGGAAAATGTAAGTTGACTCTCAGTTTTGTTATTGTTAGCGTCTGTTATCTGCATTGAGTAGATGGTCACTCATTATCGGAGTTGGGTGGCAGTGCTTGAACCTAGCCATGTGACTGTGATCCTAACAGTTTTTTTCCATGCGCTGTAAATTATTCGGGTGGGCCAAGCATCCTTCAGTCTGGCTGTTATTGCTATTTTCAATCATCATTAAGTTTCCACACACTTCTGCAAAAGTTACCCAGCCTATAACCCCTTCTCGCTATATCTAACCATCATGTAGCTTGTTTTATAGCTCGCTATTGCCCACTATCGCCATCCCTATTAGTTCACTATTTATCAACTCAGTATGCCTCTCACTAGCAGCGGAATGTAAATGGTGTTTGACTATCGATAAATGATATTACCGGACGTACAAAACAATGGTGCCGTTACCAGCATAATCTGTGAGCTTTATCCATTTACTCATCGTTGTCGTAGTGGCCAGGAGAGAGAGCAATTCCTGAATGGATGCCAATACAGATGCCGATGCATCGACCGAGGACTGAGTCGATGAGCTCTGCATCATCTGATGATAGCTGGCATCTGTCGCAGCCCCCGACACTACCCCCTAGGGAACCCTCAATCACACACAGGTAAGGTTCTCCAACCCATTTGTTCTATATGCGCCCCTGATACTAGACTGTCCTTGTTAGCTGGCTTCCTAAGTGTAAGGCTTGTCCTGGCTTGATAGGAGCTGGTGCTCATACCTTAGCAACCCCAGCATGGCCAATGCTAAACACAAGATCTGTTGATCATAAACCAAGTGTTCCAGTCGTTGGGCTATATCGCCCACTTCAAACTCCACGCAGAAGGTTGGTTCTGGTCATTGCGCGAGAAGGGCACTCCAAACTACTTGATTGAAAATTCAGGACTGTAGCTAGGTATAAAGACCGAAATTGTAGAAAGCTGTCCCCTGCTTTTTCAATTTCGTGTATAAATGTTCCAGTTGTTGTTGACCACTTCTTTGTCAAGCCTGGAAGTTTCAAGAAAATCAGAACTCTTTAATGAAGCTACATTGTGTTCACAGGCAGTTGCTGGATCAGCTCAGTCGCATCATTGTCGGCTCCATCACCACTCCAGATCCGCCGATGGCAGAAGTGCCGCCTGCCCCTAGCGAACCTCCTCAGGAAAATCTGTCACCATTCGAACAGTAAGTGTGGATAACCCCTGACGAGATTCGCCATCATTACCCTTCCAGCCAGCAAAAACCCCACCATACCAATGTAGGAAATGGTTTGGTGTCTCGTTGTAGTAGATCAGCACAACTTCTAACCCGAGTTAGGATACTGAATCGGGGAGGGGATACGAATGGTACCTATGATATGCTGGCTGCGCGCTTGCTCGAGATTATGGAGGATGTAACCGGTCCAGCTCCCGCTCGCCAGACCGCCATCGATGACTTACCCACTATAAATATTACCAAAGAGCACACAGGTACGTGTCTGTAAGCCCAATAATGGCATGAGTGCGCAAAAGAGGCGAGAGAAATTCCCTACAAAACATCTAGTTCCGGTACTTGTTTTCTGCTCTATAACTTTGATGGAAAAGGGGCATTGTTGACTATGATTTTTGCGGTTTAAACATCATAACTTCATGATTTGGCACAAGACTCATTTTGTAAACCAGGCTAGACGTTAACCCCTAAAATAAAACTGACTCATCCTGTTCACTATGAAAAGTAGGCTAGGAATCTTCTCTTTTGTAAACAGATTGTCAGGTCTCATCGAATGTGATTCGTTGTGTTGCAGATGATGAGTGCCAGTGCTCTATATGCTTGGAGCATTTTGACCTTGGTGCTACTGTCAAAGCTCTTCCCTGTGATCACAAGTACCATAAGGAGTGCATAACCTCATGGCTTCAAAGGGTGAGCTTTTACTTTCTGAGTAAAAATTACTTGTCATTTAGAAACTTAAACTCATGTCAGAATACGCTTAAAATACATGTAATGTTAAAATGTTTACAACATTTTAAACATAAAAATAAGTTTCGTCTGGTTTAATGTGCCACTGAGTCTCTTTATAGCCATCAAGTAGCCTGCTCAGATATCAACGATCCCTTATAACGGATAATAATGATTTTCCTAAAATACGTACATGGAAGTCTTCCCGTCTGTACGCTGTAGTGCAATCTGTTGTTGCTATTAGGCGGGTGAAACAGCCTGAAACTAGCTGTCTTCTTTTGTGCTTTTCACGCTGTTGAAATCAAACTTGATTTAATTCAGTGTTAGCGGCCTCTGGCTACTCCGTCACATTCAGTCTGCTGGTAGTTAGCTGTACAGTAATTCACCGTGTTGCAGCAACTCTTTGTCACCTTTCTTCATCACCACGACTTTCTCCATTACCGTGACTTTCACTGTCGCAGCATTGCTTTGTAGCAGTGTCTTATTCTGTCACCGCGCGTCTGTCACAGTGACTCTCTCTCTCTCTGTAACAGTGACTCACTCTGTAACAGTGATTCACTCTATAACAGTGATTCACTCTGTCACAGCGTGTCTGTCACGATGACAACATGTCACAGTGTCACATGATATATTGCAGCATGGCACCTGTCCCGTCTGCCGCAAGCCACTGGAGGAGAGTCGCCACTCTCCTCAGGAGACTCGAGTGTTTGTCGCTGCAGAGATGCCTGCTCCGTACACGCCTCGAAGCTATATACGGAGAGAGGAACGTCCCTCCCTCAGACGCAGATTCAGCGAGTTTATGCGCCGAACACGCTCCTTCTTCGGAAGAAGAGGAAGGATATCCAACTCCTGAACCGCCTCTAGTTCGCCTCTGTATTTAATCCCTAGAAATGACCTATCTAAGTATATGTACACAGTATATCTGATTGCTTAAGTGAATGCTATTATTTTTTTAAAGGAAAAAATGCATTCCAAGGACCATTAGGCATTGAGGCCTTATGAACCTCTCTCACTTGTCGGGCTTATTTTTACTTATAGTATATTTTTTGTAATTCCAACTTGGTATGCTATTCCCGCCTTTTTCCTCTTTCGACTGTCAAATCAAATGGCTCAGCACAACAATAAATAATGGTTGTTTTTATGCGAAATATGATGAAACTGACGTAATCAAATAAAATGAATCCTAAACTGCACTTTTCTATTGCCATATGTTTTTGTAAAATACATAGATATATACATTTGGTGATTCCACTCCTACGATCGTTGTGGCAATGATGCACCAACTTGCTGATGGATGGTGATCTTGGCCATATCAAAAGTTAACAGTGTGATGGTATGAATAGATCTGGCATCATGTTATAACAAAATTTAGTCCGAATCTCCCTTTTACGTTCACATGTTCTGGAGAGAAGAGACAAGAGCAGTAGACCTACAAACTGGATGGGAAAAATGGTAACGATTGCCTGCCCCGCCTGAAATTCGTAACTACATGTCGCTGACATAGAGCCTTTCATAGAGGGTCTCGAGTTGGACAAAGTGTCCTTTTTCAGACCAAGAGGACAAATCTGGAATGCTCTCTATTAGTATTACTCATGTTAATCCCTTTATTGTAGTTTTGTAATAATCCTGAGCATTGTGGTGGTGTACATAGAAGCGATAGGTATGTCGACGTCTCGTTAGGCCAGAGAAGTTATGGACTTTCTTTGCCTCTAGACTAATGTTCGCATATGCACTTGCGACTAGTATCAGACTATCAGTATCACTATCCCTATCAGTATCACTCATTTCAGTTTCACTAGTCATTTGATTGAGTGATCGACATTCACTCACTGACTTACAGTTACAGTCACGCACTGACATAGACGTCTAGCTAGTGACTGCTGACTGAATCGAATGATATTCCTGATAGTGATACTGAGTGATAGTCATACTCAGAGTCAGTCATACTCATAGTCATACTCATACTCATAGTCATAGTGATACTCATAGTCATACTCATAGTGATATATCAATCAGTCAGTCACTAGTGGTACTGAGTGATAGTCATAGCGACTAGTGACTGAATGATTGAGAGTATCTCGTCATGCTCCTGTCGGATAGACTAAAGACGTAGTATAGTTACTCGATCAACGAGTGTCAGTGTCACTCACTGTGAAGATGACTGCGACTGGATGAGTCCTCAATCAGTCGCACGCGACCCTCACAGCTACACTCGTAAATTACTGCTCAGTTGATTGCTTGGTTTGTTACGCCAATCCAGTGCCATTGTCACTCAAGCTCAAAGACAGGCATAGTTCATTTGTCCTGCTACTTTTTTTATTATAAACTAAAGATCTGCAAAAATATTTGCTGTAGTCTGGAATCATACTCATAGCCTCAGTCATAGGCATACCCCCAGGACTATCTTTCCCACTTTGAGTAAACCCTAGGTTTTAATCAATGAACTGAGAGTCTTACTAACGGTAATGCCACAAACTGCCAATAGGTACTTTTCATAGTGTCTCCAAAACAGAACAGCTGTCAGGGGTGGTGCAGAAATTAGCCTACTGAGTGTTTGACTCAGGATTTCCCAGCGTGCGTCATTAGAAGATTTCCTGCCTCTACCCGCATGCCCGATAGATAAGGTAACTGAAGGCCCTTCTTTGTTTCACGTAAGGATCCGAAACCGGCGAGGGTATTGCGAAAGGCAAGTTTTTGCTGATAATTGATCCAGGGGCTGCATCAAAGGCCCAGTACGCTATCCACTAAGCTACTGCTTCTCCCCCACTGTCAGTAGGTGAGAATATAGAGTGAATTCATATTTTCTAATGAAAAATGCGCAGATCCTTGTCTTGCTTAGGCTGTACATCTGTAACATCTGTATTACTGTGATTGAAAAGTGTGCTGGCCACGTATGCGGTTGTTGTTGAGTAACTGTCTAGTCAGCTAGAAGGGTGAGCTCTCAGTTACTTGATGCCTGCTGCCTACCCTTCTGATCACAGCTTTTGTCTCAATTCAAGTATAATATTAGTGTTATCTAAATTTGTGACCCATCGCAATCACGTTCTTGTTCTTGTAAGCGCAACAGTAGTAGTCTCTCCGTAACAGAAACACTCTACGTCTAAAAGCCTAGTATCATCAAATTTAACGTAACTGTTCTAGCTCGTGATGGCGGGGCCGATGAGTTCCGGATCTGGTCTTGACCTTGACCTTCACACTACCAAGGTTACACCTATCTTTGAATCTAATGAATTTGATGGCGAAAGTATTTTGCACCAACTGGGCGGTGGATCGTCGGCGACCATGATTAATCTGCCATTACATCAGGGCATGCTAATGGATGATAATTCTTCCCAAGCCCTACTCAGTCAATCCACTCCGCATGGAGCGCATCAGGTATGTACTGAATGTGTACTGCCCCACTACGGCATGATATGTTGTGATATTGAGCTGGAAAGCTAGTGTTTTTATCCTGATTGATGCAGTATGAAAGCTACACCTCCATGAAGTCGGTCCCATAGTTTTTTTAGATCCAGCTTTTTGCGTATCAATACTGTTAGCTCACGGTCATGTTGTCCTGACGGCATGCCTTAGTTTGGGTTACACTGTTGAACAGTCACCCCTATTACTTGTCCTGACCTCACCCGCCCAGAGTATATGGTAATCCAGTAAGAGACTGCTCTGTCACAATCAAATCTCGGTGCTCTCTAATGCGGTCTGCTTTTGTTGTCTCCAGGACGTCAACAGCCTTGTGTCTCAGATTGTTGCTAACACCGGTATGACTTCACTCTGTGAGCCCCAGCACGTAGACCAGGCAGACCAGCATCGTACGGTTACCTTCAGTAGTATCATCTCCGAGCCAGTTACCACCCAGTCCGATTTGGCTGCAGTGACAGATGGTGATGATACTCCTAATGAAGAGTCGTTGCACCCTGGCAGTCAGCAGGTGGACGAACAGCCAGCCATACCACAACTTGACTTGATATGTAAGTGTACCTGACAATGAAGCCTGTCTTATGCAATCAGTCCCTGTCTACTGACTTATGGTAAGATCCAGTCATGTTGGAAGCCGGTCGCCAATCCCCTCAATCTATCTGGGTAATGGGTACCGTATTCGGCATTGAATTAAGTGCCCTGGGTTTGATCCCATGTTTATACATCACTTTCTGCTCTCTACCTCATCAGATTCGGATTCCAACGTTAAGTGAAGGAGTATCATCTCCATGGGGCAAACCATGGACCATCCTGAAAACAACCATTTCAGGGGCTAGAATGCTAACGGCGTGCAATCATGTGACACGCAAATTAGTATGCCGTTCATGGCACAGTAAAGAAACTGTTTCAACGAACGGTTAGCATTTTAACTTCTCTATTGGCTTAGTGATGCCCTCCAAGTACAACAAAATGATCTTATCTTATTTCAGGGTGTGAGGAGTGTGGCTGCTCGACATGTGGAGAGTGCCTGGAGCATCCAGCCATGATTGTCCCGGATAAAGCTATCCCCAGTTACGCTCGTCTGACACTTCCCAGCTTTTTTGCTATAACTAATGCCGAGGTACATTTTAACCCTCTAATTAGACATTGCCTTACAGTTGTTCACCAATAACACTCTTTTACGGAAGGGCTAACTCAAATGAACAGCTTTAGAAACTGGTGTCACTGTTGTCATACAAGCCCTGCTATGACTGGAGAGCTTTCTTCCCCCAGTGACGGGATAAGAGAGAAGTTATACATTGACAAACAAAATAATACATGAAAAAGCTTGAGATTTACTCTCTATATATGTGGCATACCGAGAGCACTATCTCGCACTCGACATTCAGACTCTAAGCTCATGGCTGACGCGAATGGCGGACTTGAGGATAAATATTTCCTTCTTCGCAGGGTCAACTCGTTCCTACTATCACCACAAGGAAAACACTGCAGAAACGGACACGGTTTGGCCCTCTGAAGGGAACTTTGATAAAGTCAACAGAAACTAACATAGCACACAACTTAAAGGTGAACTAGAACAGTTGGTATATCAATGTCGTTTGAGGTATACTGACACACTGCATTAAATAGAAAAACACCATGCTCTCTATCTTCGCTAAGCCATATTCGTAACAGGACGCAGTATGTAAGACTCCTAAAGAGTCCATGCGCCAGGCCTTCCCATCGTTGCGTAGGGATATGTCTGATTGTGGATTAGTTTTTTATCTTCTCAGTTAGGAAAATATATATTTACAAGATGTGCATTACAAATCCTTGGAATTCTGTTGGGTAATCTGTTGCAGCCACGGGCAATGACTTTCAGAACTAGGGTCCACAACTGAGTCTGTCAATTGTTGTATTACTGGCCAATGGGGTGTCCACGAGTGAAATAGGCCAGCCAATAAGAGATGTGATTGTGTTGATTTTACCCTTGACACCTAAATAATTATAATAAAGCTTCAGTATAGTATATATGTATGATTTTACCTAACTGATCGAGTTGTTCCTGATCCCAGTAAATCAAATATGACCTCATGAGTGAGCTCGGACTAGGTCTAGGCCAAAAATTTAGTTTTGAATGCCACCCGTGTGTGAGTTTCCTAGCCACTCATCTCGAACTTAACCTCTAACTGTAAAGGTTTCTCTCAGGTGTTTAGTGCAGACGGATCCTGGCAGTACCTGGATGTCACTGATGAGACGGTCAGTAACTGGCTGATGTTCATGAGAGAAGCAGAATCGCTGTCTGAACAGAATGTTGTTATCTACCAGCACAACAGCTCTCTTTACTTCTCTGTCATAAAGGTGCGACAACATGGTGGTTTTGGAAGTTTGTGATGAATTGAAGGCGTGCATGTTGTTCTTGTGTACTACAATGGGGTGTGTGCTGATCTGGTATCAAGCATAACGCAACCATAAACAACTATGCCAATCAGCATTCGTGTGGATTATAAACCAATTACTAGTCTATGACTTGTAATTTAGAGTAGTTCGCTCACTAATATCCGTATCAGTTGGAATAATATAGTTTTCCATCCATAACGATACTTTACCTGCCCACCACCCATAGAATTGCCTTCTCTATGAGGCACACAGGTGTGAGCAGAAAGTCTCCTTCACTCCTTCTGACGAACCCTGGGAAACGCCGGGTCAAAGACTCAGTAGACCAATTTTTGCGCCACTACTGACGACTGTTATGTTGTGAAGACACGAAATCCTCACCTTCCCATCACCAGCCTTTCTTCCACCTTGATGCATTCGTGTTGCAGATGATAAAACCAAAGCAGGAGCTTCGTTACGGATTTGCTGATAGCTACGCTAAGCTGATGAGCTGCCGGACACTGAAACAAATCGGTGAGTTGTAACAAAATCAACATGAAACCTGCCATTACTACGCGATAAATGTTGGTGGAACTGCTACAACCACATTTCGAATGTCAAAATACCAAGCTCCTATGAAAGATTCCGGTTTGCGTGAAAGACCGCGCAAACTAACAAATTATGGTGTGATTTATCCTTTGAATGTGCTACAATGATTTTAGTAGACCATTTCCGTCTTATGTTGTCATAACATACAGTTACTTCCCGCTAAACTATATACATGTCTGCCACTAATCAAATGGACGAATCACATCCTGGCCAAGAATAGGACCATTCCAGACCCCAACCCAAAGCTACAGCAGTCAGATGTATTTGTGAGACTACTTTTGTGATATCCATTGACTAAAATCTAACCACTTAGCTTGTTTTTTGTAATTTCAGCCACTCTGCCGCCTCCCACACCAAAGAGCGTCATTATCAAAGATGGCTTTCCTTGTGATACATGCGATGAGGTGTTTGCAGATTTCAATGACTTGGATGCCCATGTGTGCAGTCATGAGGTCAAAGGTAATGACTGACTGACCGACTGACTGACTGAATGACTGACACTATTATTCACAGACTCCACACTACTGCTGCTTTGTGAAAGTGTTTGAGCTCACCTTCCTAAGCTTGTTGATCTCCTATTCTCTATTCTAGAGTCGAGCAGTAAGAGAAAGAATAAACGTAAGGGTCGGCCACAGAAGATTCAGTCTGAGTCTAAGGCAGCCGTACAGAACTCCGCGGTGAAGCTATCTAAAACCAAGCAGCTGCTACATTGTGAAAACTGTGAGGAGAAATTTCCTACCAAACGCAAGTACGTTTCCTAGAACCCGTTCGCTACAAACACAAAACTCTCTGCTAATAGTCGTGGCCCTTACCAGTGACAACAGACCTGGCAATGGTCAGCAGTGAGCTGTGTACAGTAATCCACTGCTGATGCTCTGTTGTGCCCGCATCGTATCAAGTGAATGAGACCCATTAGTTATCTCACTACATAACTGTATCCAGCTAGCAATTAACATAAAATCTACTACCGAGGGAGGGACCGAGGACACACAATAGAGAGGTTAAGATGCGAACGGTATGCCATAACGATATGCCCTAACCGTCTATCCAACGTAACCATTATGCATAGAGAGGTTGATACCAGATTCCAGCGTAACGACCAACGAAACCTCTCGAGAAATGCTGAGAATCCAGCGACTACAAAGATCAAAATGAGGTCGATGTCTCGTTTTCGCACAGTTACTATAGTTACTACATCTTAGAACCCTAGAGAGGACTACCACAGCACTAGTACTCAAAGCACTCGTTAGGAAACTCAGTGACATAAAGTATTTTATATCACTGGGAAACTCGATTTGCAGACTTATCTTTATATTGGGTTTTGGGCCACACCGGACACTGCTATTACAATGAACAAACCCAGATGTGTTGCGTAAGGTCTTGAACAAGACGTCCGGGTAGGTTTCACCGATATCTTCGGCGAGTAGAACAAGTTAACGGTAATGGGAGCTGTAACCATATAGAGAGTCCTACTGATTTTGCTAACTATTTGCAGCCGTCGAGGAACTCCCTTAGGTCACATGACACGCATATTTTCATTACGTATATCGCGCGGAAATATAACCGTTGCCGGCAACCGGTTGCCTCTTAACCTCTCTACGTTACGAATTTTCGATATTACCAAATATAGATCGTTTATTCAACCAAATACTTAGCAAAGCCAGTTATAGTTATTCACTGTGGACAAACCGGTCGAAAGGCAGATCTAACCGTCCGACTGAGTCTAGATGCGAATGCTTTTGGGGAATGTTTCGTAGGGTATAGCCAATAAGGGTCCAAAGGTAGAAGTGGGCCTGTCAGTTTATGTTAAATAGAAGTTATTGATACAGTATTTCAAACTGGTCGGATCTCTTCCATAGGCTATTGCTGCATATGTACATACACACCGGAGACTTGCCATACAAATGCATGGAGATAGCCTGTAGAAAATCCTTTGATACCAAATTTAAGATGGACCGACACAAACTGAGTCACGCTTCGAGACAGCATACGTGCATGCACTGTGACAAGGTATGTTGATAAAAATCAATCCACACCACTCTAAGTAACTACACTCTAGTGAGTCTATCCTCACTATGTGACTGTGTTGAGCTATTGGGGATTTGTATGCCATTGTTAGGTCACGATTTGCAATGGGCTTCTGAACACCTGTATATTTTCATGCTGAAGAAACCATTGCAGCTAAGCTCTCATAGTATATTCTCTTGTTGGCAACAACAGTGATTGAAGTAAACGATTGACGGATTAGTTAACCGCTAGAAAGGAGTTGTCACTTTGAGTTGTTTTGCTGTATACAGATCTGGTTTCATCTGGTTGTCTTTTGTTTACAGAGTTTCAATCGTAAGGATCACTTGCAACAACACCTGGTGCTTCATGATGAGAACAGAGTGCAATATAAATGTGACAGATGTACCAAAGAGTATAACACCAAACTGGCATACAAGGCACATACTGCCATACATTCGGCATTGGAAGGATCACTTGAATGTCTTTGCTGTAAAAAGCTGTTTGAGAGCACAGACGTTTTACTGTTGCATATTAAGAAGCACACTGGGGCGCGTACTGCGCACTCTTTGAAGAAGCACCTTTGCGCGCTTTGCGATAAGAAGTTCTTTACGAATAAGGACATGCTGCGGCATTTTGTTACGCACACCAAGGAGCGTAACTTTGAATGTGAGTTCTGTCAGCAGAGATTCGGTCGTCGAGATCATCTCATTCGTCACCTAAAGAAAAACCACCAAGAGGGCTCCTCATCACGCACAACTCGCCGGCAACGAAAACGCAATGACACCGCTAGCGCCGATCTCACACGCTCCATACAGCAGATGCTAGCCGAGTCTAACCTGGACGCGCCTCCGCAGGTGATAGGCGCTCAGACAGAGACTGAGGGCGAGTCACATTCGGCTGTGCAGATCACACCAATCATGGCGAGCTCAGACCGCGAGCAGCTCATTTCGGTGCCTGTCTTCCCAGGTACGAGCTCCCAGGCCAAGGTTATCACACTCAACGCGTTCATTAACGGCTCCGCGTCATCGCAAGCTGACACAAGCCTGTCTGGTAAACACATAAATGTGCAGCCGATGTCCGGCTGGCAGCCCGTGCTGCTTAATGACTCATCGGCGCAGCGATTCTTTATGACAACGGACGGACGGCTGCCGGGCACAACGACACTGCTTCTGTCAGACTCATCTGGTGCATACACACTGGAAGGGCTACAGGCAAGTGACCTGCAGGGGGAGAGCACTACTAGCGAGTATGCTGATGCCATGAAGGTGCTCGGTAACTTCACACCAACCAGTCAGCAACACTTCAGCCAATCGGAAACAGAACTGAGCTCCCTCTATATACAACCACACTATAATCAAGCGAACCTTACCTACAGGTGACCTACAGTTACAGTGTAACCCAGGCCCACATTCACCTGTGGTAATCACAGCGGAACCCAGGTGACCATAACCTCTAGCTCAGGGCTGGCCAAACTTTTTAGCATTCTTCGGAAAAAAAAACTAATGGCTTGGGCCGCATATGAACCGTGTCTCGGCACTGCATGACAACGGCAATCTAGGAAATGTTTGCTGTGGGTCAGAGGGTATTATATAATGTGTCGCAATATTTTCAAGTGCCTGGGGCCACTTTAAGTTACTGCTGGGAGCATATATGGCCCCAGGGCCACAGGTTGGGCAGCTTTGCTCCAGATTAGCACGGAGGAACTGTGTTAGCCTGCAATAATATCTAGTCACGTGTACCTGCCTCTCGGAGCGCCATCCAATTTAATTCTAAAGTCACCAGGATTCATCCTAGACACCAGCTGAAAACCCTAAAGCCGATGGATTGCTTCTTGAAGAAGATTTGCTGGCTCTTTATATATGACACCTATATTTTGCAACTCACAGTTGCTCATGATACAACAGTTATAGAGACGGCAGCTCATAGGTAGATCTGATAGTTTAGTTAATCTACATCCAAGCGTGCTCATTGGCTTTGTTGTGATAATCAGTATACTCAGTTATTTGTATTTTATGCGTTTATACCATATTGGTATGACATTTTCTATGAAGCTTCGCTGACACATTTGTGCATTGTGTTGGCGGCCAGTACATGTAATGGTTTGGGAGAGACATTTTCATGCATTTGAATAAAAATTAAACACACTAATGTTACTGTTAAAACTGTTCTATTAGGCTCTATAACCATCAACAAGTATTTTGTGGTAAAATAGCAAAAGACCAAGATGTGCATATATTCAAGGTCTTTTAAATTCGAGAATCCCAATGCAACATTTTCATCCCCTGGTATATGGCATCACGAAACTTTCTCTTGTTCCCAATACCGTTTCTACATCACATACAGCAGTCACAAACATACATTATATACTAAATGTCACCTGTTCAGAACACTGGATCGAGACTGGTTTAACCTGATGCGAGGCTTTCATGAAACTTTGGAGGTAGTCACGCGAGTAGCATTTGTCCAGGTGGCAGCATAATTCAAAACGAGACTTCGTCGCCCGAATTGAGATGGCTTTTTTTGCTGAGCCAACTTTTCTACTGATGCACACCCAAAACTTGCATTTGATGAAATCATCAACCCAAAAAGTTGTGGAACATCGGTTGGTTTTTTCAGACCCCTTAAGGAGCCATCATCCGAGCCCTACGGGACCTTAAGATGTACATCACATTCTGGTTGTGACCTGTTTTTCACTGGCACTACTGTTCGCAGAAGATGACGATGAGCATGTCGATGACACCCTCTGCCTTTTCTCCAAGGTCTGGGTTTCATTCTCAGAATCAGAATAGCCATTATTAACATAGAGAGGGAACCCTATTGCTCCCAACACTATTGCAGTGGGTTCTCTCATCCATGAGGTAGTAGATTGAGGTTCCTCTGTTTCATCCCTGCTCTCCACAGCAGTTGTCAGCACTTCGAATAATGAATCGATTATATCATCAGCTGACTCATTATCTCCACCTCCCGTCCCACCTTCGCCACCATCCTCACCATTTTCTTCATCTGTACCACCTTCTTCCTCTTCCTCGGTTTTGTGTACATCACTATCTTCTCGGAAAAGATTCCTTAATGCCTCTCCAAAATCGTCATCAGCTTCCTCCTTTTCCAACCGCTTCTGTTTCCTGTATTGAATTGTGACCTTGATGAATGTCACTACAAAGGTCACCCCATAAATCACTCCCATAGCTATTTCTGTGGGTGTCGCCTTTCTCGGTGCTTTTGTTGTGGACACGACAGTTGTAGTGATAGGGGACTTTAAATATGTAGTTACATTCACTC
>Ga0224511_10001683_pt1 | contig 13789 bp, 8 predicted proteins | sample SF_May12_sed_USG_2_FD_169988 | JGI IMG/M metagenome (GOLD analysis project Ga0224511, IMG submission 169988) | Sediment microbial communities from San Francisco Bay, California, United States - SF_May12_sed_USGS_8_1 | ecosystem: Environmental > Aquatic > Marine > Sediment | place: USA...
CTGTTATAACCTCATGTCTTAATACATTCACTACTTGAGCGGAAAAAAAACATCAGTGCTTTTAGCGCTTTGATTAACTCTAGGGAAACTCCCTTTCAGACTGCTACTGTTCTGACCACCTTATATTAACTGTTTTTCATATTTGAGGCAACTCTCATTCAGTTTGCTACTGTTGTTACCACCACCTTATATTAACTGTTTCTTTTCAACTCTGAGGTAACTGTCTTTCAGATTGCTGCTGTTGTTACCATCAGCTTATATCAACTGTTTTTTTTAACTCTGAGGCAATCTCTTTCAGCCTGATACTATTCTGACCACCTTAACATGTCGATAATGTTTTAGTTCTTGAAATACCCCTACTCTTAACACAGTCGAAAAAATAATGTTCAATTCGGTCAGGATGGTCACATACATCTAAATTGTCATGGTGCGCAACAACCTGTTAGTTACAGACCTTATGTGTGCCTTATATATACCGTATTCCAAAGCAAACCATTTGTTTCTTTTAGAGCATGCTAGATACTCACAATTCAATTACCTGTATATGAAAGCCAGTTAATCAAACATCATCAAGAATCGGAAAGATTTAATAATATGTTTATCAAGCAACATGTATTTAAAAAAAAATTCTTACTTTTCCAAAAATTAAATATTTCCAATTACACAAGAGTAGTACTAGGGGATGAACATTTTTGTTATTAAAACAGCACTCGGTTGGGCAATTACAGCGTATAGAAGTTAAGTGTAGACGGTTTTCAGAATGTGCTTCGTAAAAAAGTATTTGGGCGGCAAATCGGACAGCATTACAGCATGACGATAAAGAGCCGATATATTGAGGCGGCAACTGTCGCCGCTGCTGCCCCATTGGCGACGCCTATGTATAAGTAATACTTTTAAAAATCTAAATGTATCATAACACTTATAAAGTGATAATTGTATTTTTGTAACAATTTCAAACGATAGTTTAAGGCAATGTTCTGAGTACAAAGGACACAGAATGCATCGACGGCGTTTTATGTAGAACAAATACACCGATCACCCATAGACACCGTGTAGAATGTGTTTACTGAAGTATTATCACTGTAAACACAGCAATTTGTGAAACAAATCTGAATAACAAATACATAACTTACTGTTTTCAAAATGGCGACAGCTCTGTGTGCAATATCAATAGAATACGCATGCGTTTTGAAACCACCGGCATCACGTGATATACCTTAAAACCGAAACCGGAAAATATGTTTAACAACACAACATAGTTAATTATAAAATTGTTTATAAACATTTCGATAAATAATAGCATGTATTATTGTGTTTTGTCGTTCTTCTAAATTGTAACAGTTTCTAGTATGCGTTTGTGTACCGCAGTTTGGGATTTAGCAGTCATAGTCACTTCTACCTTTGCATGGACTCAATTCTTTAAGCGTAAATGATGACTGCTACTGTCAAACTATGCTTTCTACATTCTGAGCACCAGTGACGCTTAAATAGACGACAATGACATTAGAATTCTTTTCTTCAACAACTTAATTTTATCCCCATGGTTCTAATGAGCACTAAAGCTTGGATCTGAAGCTTGTTTGACTGCAAGTGCAACGCTAATTTGAACTCCTTTTCAAACTAGTACGATTGTTTCCACCACCCTTTATTAGCCCAGTTTTAACGCTGATGCAACTCACTTTCAGAACTGTACTGTTGTTACTACCACCTTATATAAACTATACTTTCAATTCTGAGGCAAGTTACTTTTAGACCGGTATTGTTGTTAATACAACCTAATTTTAACTCTATTTTCATCGCCTGGACTACTCCCTTTTAGACTGGTACTGTTATTACCACCAGCTTATATTTACTGTATTTTAAACTCTGAGGAAACTCACTTTCAGACTGGTACTGTTGTTACCACAAGCTTATATTTACTGTATTTTAAACTCTGAGGAAACTCCCATTCATACTTATATTATTACCACCAGCTTATATTAACTGTTTTTTAAACTCTGAGGAAACTCACTTTCAGACTGGTACTGTTCTTACCACCAACATAAATTTACTGTACTTTAAACTCTGTGAAACTCCCTTTCAGATTGGTACTGTTCTTACCACCAGCTCATATTTACTGTATTTTAAACTCTGGGGAAACTCACTTTCATACTGGTACTGTTGTTACCACCATCTTATATTTACTGTATTTTAAACTCTGAGGAACCTCACTTTCAGACTGGTACTGTTGTTACCACCAGCTTATATTTACTGTATTTTAAACTCTGAGGACACTCACTTTCAGACTGGTACTGTTGTTACCAACAGCTTATATTTACTGTATTTTAAACTCTGGGGAAACTCACTTTCAGACTGATACTATTGTTACCACCAGCTTTTATTTACTGTATTTTAAACTCTGAGGAAACACCCAGTCAGATTGGTACTGTTGTTACCACCATCCTATAGATACTGTACTTTAAACTCTGAGGAAACTAACTTTTAGACTGGTACTGTTGTTTCCACCAGCTTATATTTACTGTATTTTAAACTCTGAGGAACCTCACTTTCAGACTGGTACTGTTGTTACCAACAGCTTATATTTACTGTATTTTAAACTCTGGGTTCTCACTTTCAGACTGATACTGTTGTTACCACCAGCTTATATTTACTGTATTGTAAACTCTAAGGAAACTCACTTTCAGACTGGTACTGTTGTTACCACCAGCTTATATTTACTGTTTTTTAAACTCTGAGGAAACTCACTTTCAAACTGGTACTGTTGTTACCACCAGCTTATATTTACTGTATTTTAAACTCTGGTGAAACTTCCATTCAGACTGGTACTGTTGTTACCACCAGATGTATTTACTGTATTTTAATCTCTGGTGAAACTTCCATTCAGACTGGTACTGTTGTTTCCACCAGCTTATATTAACTGTATTTTACACTCTGAGGAAGCTCACTTTCAGACTGGTACTGATGTTACCACTAGCTTATATTTACTGTATTTTAAACTCTGAGGAAACTCCCATTCAGACTGGTACTGTTGTTACCACCAGCTTATATTTACTGTATTTTAAACTCTGAGGAAACACCCAGTCAGATTGGTACTGTTGTTACCACTATCCTATAGATACTGTATTTTAAACTCTGAGGAAACTAACTTTTAGACTGGTACTGTTGTTACCACCAGCTTATATTTACTGTATATTAATCTCTGAGGAAACTCACTTTTAGACTGGTACTGTTGTTACCAACAGCTTATATTTACTGTAATTTAACATCTGAGGAAACTCACTTTCAGACTGATACTGTTGGTACGACCAGCTTATATTTACTGTATCTTAAACTCTGAGGAAACTCACTTTCAGACTGGTACTGTATGTTACCACCAGCTCATATTTTCTGTATTTTAAATTCTGAGGAAACACCTAGTCAGACTGGTACTGTTGTTACCACCATCCTATAGTTACTGTATTTTTAACTCTGAGGAAACTAAATTTTTGACTGGTAATGTTGTTACCACCAGCTTATATTTACTGTATTTTAAACTCTGAGGAAACTCACTTTCAAACTGGTACTGTTGTTACCACCAGCTTATATTTCCTTATTTTAAACTCTGGTGAAATTTCCATTCAGACTGGTACTGTTGTTACCACCAGATATATTTACTGTATTTTAAACTCTGGTGAAACTTCCATTCAGACTGGTACTGTTGTTTCCACCAGCTTATATTAACTGTATTTTACACTCTGAGGAAGCTCACTTTCAGACTGGTACTGATGTTACCACCAGCTTATATTTACTGTATTTTAAACTCTAAGGAAACTCCCTTTCAGACTGGTACTGTTGCTACCACCAGCTCATAATTACTGTATTTTAAACTCTGAGAATACTCCCTTTCAGACTGATACTGTTGTTACCACCAGTTTATATTAACTGTATTTTAAACTCTTAGGAATGTCCCATCTAGACGGGTACTGTTATTACAACTAGCTTATATTTACTGTATTTAAAAATCTGAGGAAAGTCCCATCTAGACTGGTACTGTTGTTACCACTAGCTTATATTTACTATATTTAAACCGTGAAAAAACTTTCATTCAGACCAGTTTGATACAGTTGTTACCACCAGCGTATATTTACTGTATTTTAAACTCTGAGGAAATTCCCTTTAAGACTGCTACTGTTGTTACCACCAGCTTATATTAACTTTTTTTAAACTCTAATGAAACTCACTTTCAGACTGGTACTGTTGTTACCACGAGCTCATATGGATTGTATTTTAAACTCTGAGGAAACTATCATTCAGACCAGATTGGTACTGTTGTTACCACCAGCTTATATTTACTGTATTTTATGCTCTGAGGAAATTTCCTTTCAGACAGGTACTGTCATTACCACCAGCTTTTATTTACTGTATTTTAAACTCTGGTGAATCTCTCATTCAGACTGGAACTGTTGTTACCATCAACTTATATTTACTGTATTTTAAACTCTGATTCAACTTCCATTCAGACTGGTACTGTTGTTACCACCAGCTTATATTAACTGCATTTTATACTCTGAGGAAACTCACTTTCAGACTGGTACTGATGTTACAACCAGCTTATATAAATTTACTGTATTTTAAACTCTGAGGAAACTCCCATTTAGACTTGTACTGGTGATACCACCAGTATATATATTTACTGTATTTAAAACTCTGAGGAAACTCCCTTTCAGACTGGTACTGTTGTTACCACCAGCTCATATTTACTGTATTTTAAACTCTGAGGAAACTCCCTTTCAGACTGATACTGTTGTTACCATCTGCTTATATTTACTGTATTTTAAACTCTGATTAAACTTCCATTCAGACTGGAACTGTTGTTACCACCAGCTTATATTAACTGTATTTTATACTCTGAGGAAACTGACTTTTAGACTGGTACTGTTATTACCACCAGCTTATATTTACTGTATTTTGAACTCTGAAGAAACTCACTTTCAAACTGGTACTGTTGTTACCACCAGCTTATATTTCCTGTATTTTAAACTCTGGTGAAACTTCCGTTCAGACTGGTACTGTTGTTACCACCAGCTTATATTAACTGCATTTTATACTGTGATGAAACTCACATTCAGACTGGTACTGTTGTTACCACCGGCTTATATTTCCTGTATTTTAAACTCTGAGGAAACTCCCTTTCAGACTGGTACTGTTGCTACCACCAGCTCAAAATTACTGTATTTTAAACTCTGAGGAAACTCCATTTCCGACTGACACTGTTGTTACCACCATTTTATATTTACTATATTTTAAACTCTTAAGAAAGTCCCATCTAGACTGGTACTGTTATTACTACTAGCTTATATTAACTGTATTTTAAACTCTGAGGAAACTCCCATCCAGACTGGTACTGTTGTTACCGCCATCCTATAGATACTGTATTTTAAACCCTGAGGAAACTAACTTTTAGACTGGTACTGTTGCTACCACCAGCTAATTTTTACTGTATTTAATCCCTAAAAAAACTTCCATTCAGACCAGTTTAATACTGTTGTTACCACCAGCGTATATTTACTGTATTTTAAATTCTCGGGAAAATTCCCTTTCAGACTGGTGCTCTTGTTACCACCAGCTTATATTACCTTATTTTAAACTCTGAGGAAACTGACTTTCAGACTGGTACTGTTGTTACCACCAGCTTATATTGATTGTATTTAAAACTCTGAGGAAACTCCCTTTCCGACTGATACTGTTGTTACCACCATTTTATATTTACCATATTTTAAACTCTTAGGAAAGTCCCATATAGACTGGTACTGTTATTACCACTAGCTTATATTTACTGTATTTTAAACTCTGAGGAAACTCCCATCTAGACTGGTACTGTTGTTACCACTAGCTTATATTTACTGTATTTTAAACTCTGAGGAAACACCCAGTCAGACTGGTACTGTTGTTACCACCATCCTATAGATACTGTATTTTAAACTCTGAGGAAACTAACTTTTAGACTAGTACTGTTGTTACCACCAGCTTATTTTTACTGTATTTAATCCCTAAAAAACTCCCATTCAGACCAGTTTAGTACTGTTTTACCACAAGCTTATATTTACTGTATTTTAAACTCTGGTGACACTTCTATTCAGACTAGTACTGTTGTTACCGCCAGCTTGTATTTACCGTATTTTAAACTCTGTGAAACTCCCTTTCAGATTGGTACTGTTGTTACCACCAGCTTATATTTACTGTATTTTAAACTCTGGTGAAACTTCCATTCAGACTGGTAATGTTGTTACCACCATCCTATATTAACTGTCTTTTAAACTCTGAGGAAACTCCCTTTTAGACTGGTACTGATATTACCACCAGCTTATATTTACTGTATTTTAAACTCTGAGGAAACTCCCTTTCAGACTGGTACTGTTGTTACCACCAGCTTATGTTTACTGTCTTTTAAACTCTGAGGGAAATCCCTTTCAAACTGGTACTGTTGTTACCTTCAGCGTATATTTACAGTATATTGAGTTCCGAGGAAACTCCCTTTTAGACTGGTACTGTTGTTACCACCAGCTTATATTTACAGTATTTTAAGTTCTGAGAAAACTCACTTTAAGAATGGTACTGTTGTAACCACCAGCTTATATTTACTGCCTTTTAAACTCTGAGGAAAATCCCTTTTAAACTGGTAATGTTGTTACCACGAGCTTATATTTATAGTGCATGTATTTTGAGTTCTGAGGAAACTCACTTTAAGACTGGTACTGTTGTTACCACCAGCTCATATTTACTGTATTTTAAACTCTGGTGAAACTTCCATTCAGACTGGTACTGTTGTTACTACCAGCTTATATTTTTTTGTATTTTAAACACTGAGGAAACTTCCATCCAGACTGGTACTGTTGTTACCACCTGCGTATATGTACAGTATTTTGAGTTCTGAGGAAACTCACGTTAAGACTGGTACTGTTGTTACCACCATCTTATATTAACTGTATTTTAAACTCTGAGGAAACTTCCCTTTCAGACTGATACTGTTGTTCCCACCAGCTTATATTTACTGTCGTTTAATCTCTGAGGAAACTCCTTTTTAGACTGCTATTGTTGTTACAAAAACCTTTTTAAATTGTATTTTTATCACTAAGACAACTTCCTTTTAGATTGGTGCTACTGTTACCACCTTATAAAACCCCTTTTTCAACACTGAATTTACTCTAATTCAGACTGCTACTGTTGTTACCACCACCTTATATTAACTGGTAATACTTTTATCCTTAGGCACCTCCCTTTTGGAATCATTCTCTTGTTACCACCACCTCATATTAATTATCTTCAACTCTGAGGCAACCCCGTTTTTAGACTACAAGACTATTACCTTTTTTATCTAAGAAAACTCCATTTCAGAATTGTTCTGTTGTTACCACCACCTTATATTACCTCTAATTTTAAATCTGAGGCAACTTCCTTTCAGACTGGAACTGTTGTTAACACAACCTAACTCTTTTTTCAACACTGATTCAAGTACCTTTCAGACGTGTACTGTTTTTGAAACCACCTTATATCAACTCTGTTTTTACCTCTGAGGCAGCTCTCATTCAGTATGTTACAACTAACAACTACTAGAACTAACCAACAACTAACGGCGGTATAATTACATACATTTTATTGTGTTTTCTTTCAACAATAACATTTGCGTAATAACACAATTGGTTACTTGGTTCAGCTTTCTTTTATTTAGTTAAAATGTTGTTGCATGAATTGTTGATTTTCGAACGTAAATTTTTAGCACATTTTATAATTTGCAGATGTTTTGTCGCATGTTACGCAAGCAATTATATTTATTACATAAAGAAAAAATGGGAACCACATATTTTGTTTAGATTCAGGGATATTCCGAATTGCTGGGTAAAGAGAAGAACATTTAAATTTTATATTTTAATGGTTCCGTATGTTTGTCACGGGGTAAAAATGTGTTTAAATGCAATTTTCCAAAATTATTTTGTCAGAAGATTTCATATTTTGTATATAACATCAAATAGACGTCCACTCGTTAATATATTGTAGCTATGCCAATCCAATACGAGATGCGCCGCCTGTTTCATCTCATGAATATTAAAACGCATCGAAATTCAACCCCAAAAGCGCTGATTTTAGGTGCATATTTTAACAGTAGATTACGCTCTTAAAACGTAAGAATTCTTAAAAATTCAAAGTCAAAGTGTCTGTGTATCACAGAATTTAAAAAAAACGCTGTTATTTTGCCAAGTTATTTTTTGTTTAAAAATTAAAAGTACACATGTAAGTAGATTTTATCGATCACAGTCGATCACACTAATGCCAGTGATGTTTTGAGGTAAATTAACATGTGTTGAATCCAAAAATGATGTCATTTTACACGTACAACCCCGTGCTCCATACGTAAAGTAACATAAAATATCAACCTGAACACCTGAAACGCAAATTAATATTGAGTAAGTATATTAAATGAACAAGCACATTATACTTTGTTAAGGCGCGATAGGCCAGTGGATATAATGGTTTTGATCTGGCCGCGACAACTCGGGTTCGATACCAAGTTTTACAGGTTATTATTTTTTTTGTTGGCATCTTGTGTCAATTTAACTTGACGTGTTTATAACTAATCCAACATAGGTAAAGCACACACAAATATAAATAAAATGTTGTTGGTACATTGTGTCAATTTAACTTGACGTGTTTATAACTAATCCAACATAGGTAAAACACACACAAATATAAATAAAATGTAGTGTACATATAGCAATCTAAATATAATTGATTTGTTATAGGTTCGTCGGTATAGAGTAAAGAGTTAAGTCTTAATAATAAATAATGTATAATTATGTAGTTGTTTAAAGAGGCAATCTCAGAGACAATTTAGTTGCCCATGTTTAAATAGTTAAAACCGTAAAACAAATGATTATTTTTCTATAAAATGAGTTGTTTATATTGCTTTTAGATGTCCTTGAACGAAGTTATAGAAGAAACCCTGTTTAATTGGCATTTTTCCATGAGAACTTATAAGGGATTGACTTTTTGGTCATTTTCAAAACATTGAAATTTTTGGGGGTTGAGGGTGTACATTTTTGACAGGCTATAACTTCATCAAAAATAAAGATTTCTTACTGGAGTAAAGTTTTATATTCAATTTAAGAATCATATTTAATATTACTAAAAACGGGAATTTAAATAAAAAGCTTTTTTAAAACATGGCTTGGCATAGCTATATATTGTTTAAATTATAAAAGTAAGATATTTAAAATGGTATTTCAGTTGTATTTTCAGTTGCATTTGATGAGTAGTTCAGGAATGGGTGTGTGTCTCCTTGTGATGTACATCCTTGAAAGACTCATGGTGCCTTGGCAAAACATTAAGCAACAATCTTGGTTATGAGGTTAATACATGAAACCATACTCATTGTTTAATGAACTACTGTTTTATCATTTCCATGTTCCTCTTGTTAATGAATGCATACTTCAGTCTAGTTTGACACTGCCAATTGCTTATTTATGTCTAAATTAGGTTTACAAATATTCCCAATGACGCATTAGCTGAGGGATTCAAAAGAACATATTTTTTGGTTTCATTTATGTTTGTGTTATTTTGCCCATGTATATTAGACCATATATGTACATGTTACTTGAATTTTTAAAACAAAGTCATCAATAAAACGATTTACAAGGTTTAAATAAAATATTTAAATGTGATTAAAGCATTGGCAGCTGTGGTCAGCTGCATTGACCAATTGCTCGTGTGTCTGAGTAGAATTGCAGTAGTGTGACTTATCAATTTAGATTCCAAGCTTTTAATTGTCACTTAACAAAAATCTAACAGGTGCAAATACCTTGGTATTGCTTCATCACTATCAGATGGTTGTGCATTTTGTCAACATGATATAATGTTAAGCTTAATCATGAAAATGACAGGTCTTAACAATTCAAATCATTTCATTGTCATGTTGACAATAATGCACAACAATCTGGTAGCAAGCTTGGGTTAGGCTTGTTTCTAGATTGTATTTACAGGTGTAACTATGCATGTTTGTCAAAACTAACCAGAAACAATGCCGCACGAAAAGACAAAATTTAACCAGTATTGGCTTTGGAAGACAGACTGTAATGGCCATCTGCATGGTGTCCAAAAGACTCTTTCTCAGACTTTGCTGGCTACTGCTTTTGTGTGAGAAAACAATTCAATGTGGCCATTATGGTGATGTACAGATATTGCACCATGCTGAAGGCCAAACGCATAAAAACAATACCAAGATGAAGATCAGCACAAGCAGCACTCGATTGTTTTTCAATGTTTCAAAGGATAAACCTGCAACATCACAAGGTGGTGGGGATGTTGTTGCTGGATCTTCAAAAGAGACTCTTCTGCTAACTAAGCCACAGAAAGATCAAGTAATTACAGCTGAAATACTGTGAGCCATGAAAGTTGCAGCAGCTGGTTTTACATTTAGTGCTTGTGATGCCTTACCAGAATTATTTGCAGCAATGTTTCCAGGGGCAATCAGTGAAAAGATGTCTATGAGCAAATCTCAAGTCTCATGCATGCTTTCTGTTGGGTTGTGGCCATTCTTTAGGACAAATCTCTGTAAAAGAATCATCGAAATAATGTTTGGACATGCTCCTGAAGAAGATGTAGCTGAGGAGCTATTAAACAGGTTGGAGGCATAGGATGGAATCAAGTTTCCACTCCATCAGTTAATGAGCATTGGTAATAATGGGCCAAATGCACAAGAAAATTTGTAATCTTGTTGATCAACACCTGAAATCAAATGGCCTCCAATGGCTTGTTGAACTTACACCATGTACTTTACATGTGGTGCACAATGCATATAGAAAAGGCATTGATGTATTTGGAGAAGATGTTGAGAGGATGGCTGTTGTCTTGTTCCAGTGGTTTAAAAGTCACCCTTGTCAGAAAGAAGATTTTGCACAAACACTAGAGAATATGGACCGTACTGGTGATATGTTTGTAAGACATGTGCATTGTCGTTGGTTAACTCTATCCCTGCCTTGAAATGTCTTAGGAACAATTGGGATGCTTGCAAGCAATACTTTTTGAAGGACCTCCCACAAGTCAGTCAAAACAACCACACCAGCCACTTCCTAAAAAGGAATGAAAGGTACAAAAAGATCTGCCATGGATTGTCTTCCCATAAAATGTACATTCAACGTTTTTTCATCATCCGCTGTGGGCCGTTTGTCAATCCTTTCTTGAAGCTGTTCCAGAATTAGGAGCCATTGATTCATCAGCTTCACTCAGAATCGACAGACCTTCTAAGAAAAGTCATGAACAGATTTGTGAAGGATGACCTAGTCAGAAATGCCTGCAGTAAAAAGTTGATTGACATTGCCCCTTGACAAGAGAGAGAATCTACAAGACATGAACGATATGGAAACGGGGGAGAGTTAAGAAGCCTTGGGTTCACTAAGTGAAGAGAGAAGGAAACCACTTCTGAGAGGGATGCAACAGTTCTACATAGAAGTAGCTAAATATCTTAGGAAGAAGCTACCATTGTCCCAGAAAGTGGTAAAGTATGCACAGTGTCTGCACCCAGAAGTGAGAGAGCAAGACACAGCCATGAAGTATTTGAGAGAGCTTGCACAAGAAATGCCAAGTACCACAGCATATGAGGTTGTTATGGTTACTGATGAGTGGAAACTGTACAGGAAAGAAGCAATAGAAAGTAGTGTTGTATATACAAACAAGGATGAGTTGAAGAGAGTTGATCACTTCTGGAACGATGTCCTCGGCAGATACTCTGCAAGTGGAAACCCCAAATTTCGCAGAAATTGGTGCTGTCATGTTCATGTCTTACCCATGGAAATGCAGACTTTGAACGAAGTTCTTCTTCATTTAACATTAACATTTGGCAGTGTACTGAGCATGTATACATGTAATCTACTTGTACCTCATGTTGTAATTAGATTGTTCCTTTAAATATTACACTGTGGCATGTTTGGCATAACCTTTGTCCTTGCAATAGGTTATGAGTTTGTGCAACATATTACCATGAATATACATCAGTTTAACCTGCATGTACATGTAGCTCATACATTAACATGCAGTCCTGTTTATATAGCTTTTAGTGTACACCCTGGTGCTGGTATTCACAGCTTGTTTGCATTTCCCTTGACCATGTAATAAACTAGGATCTAGTAGCTCTCGCCTTACTAATGTGAATGTTCTGAAACCTATGTGCTAGATATACGCATTGTATGTTTGTTTTGCTGATTATATTTGTCCTTATCATTGTAAATAACATTTTGTATTGGTGCACTTGTATTTAAAGAGAAATAAAAAACAATTGCAGGTGCCTGTCTTTCAAGCATGGACTGAACTGAAGATATACACAGCCTGATGTGGTCTTAGTGATAGTATGTTTTGCTAAGTCTTAACAAAAACGGTATTTACAGAATTCTTACTTTATCTCTACTTTTTAACATCAGAAATCCCTACTTTGCCCTACTTTTTGGTAAAAAATGCCCTACTTTTCCCTAGTTTTTTGGTAGAGGCAGTAGAAAGCCTGACCCTAGTGGTAGCAATTTTATATTGAATTGAATACTCGGACAATCTTCAAACAGGTGTTCTACTTTATCGTCTGGCTCAATTTGAAAAGACTGCACAATAACTATTCTTAGGTGACTCTTTAACAGTTATTTATTGCAAAGGTTTGTGACTGCCTAAGAACCTTCCTATCCTATGCAGATTAATATGCCATATTTATGAAAACTATTAATACAAACATCAGTTTAAATTGATTTTGGTGTGCGTTATGCGGATACGTCTTCTTTTTCCAGTTTTCAGCCACTGGCTTTTGTATACATGCAACTGCCTTGTAGAGCAACAGGATGTAGAAAGATAAAATGGTACATTTTGTATATAGAACACTAGAATAGACTGAAATGTTCAAAAATCAACTGACAATTAAGACAAAAATGAAATTATTTCAAGGGATTATGTTTTTCATTTTATAAATTTATATGGTTTAATGTCATTTTATTAATATTATATTATGCAGTTTTGTAGAGTGCTTGATGGATAACCTTGGTGACATGACCCTCCAGACATTCCAGTTGTTGTCTGTCCATGCTCACACTTGATCATTTGGCGAACCTCTTGTTTGTCAGTACCATATGCTTGAGTTGATATTTTACATGTTATATGTGTTTTGTGCTGTGTTTGTTGAAGGTTCATAAAGTTGGTGACAATAAATTGGTTGGATACCAATGATACCCCTGCCTTTGAGCAGATAGTACCACAGTGACATGTACTTAACGCATGTTGTGGGGGGACCAATAGCCTTTGAACTTTGTGTGCTCAGCAAATACCAACATCTTATATATAATTATATAACAGATAAAATTGTACACAGGCTAAAATCATTTGGGATGCCTTATTTAAAAAGTTTATATATCGTTGAACTACCAATATAAAGATTGATGTTTGATTTTATAATTTAAAGATACAATGCATAGTTTCGCAAGTTTTGCCGTGAAGAAGTCTGTCCTTGGTTACCTTTGCCATTATCTCATGTTTTTTCAGTTGCTGCAGTTGCGTTGACCTTGCTGTTTCTGGTAATATGTTTATAAATTACACTGACCCTAAATGCTAACGATTCTTTTGTCTATATCTTCTTTGGCTATTATTGGATATATACTTAAAGCCATTAAAAAACGCAACTTTTTATAAGGCATTTTCAATGCAAAAGGTTTACATGATATTGGAAGCTATGGCGATCAAATGTTAAGAATTTTTGTCAAGCACATTTAAGTGTTAAGTTGTTTCAATA
>Ga0224511_10001684_pt1 | contig 13788 bp, 12 predicted proteins | sample SF_May12_sed_USG_2_FD_169988 | JGI IMG/M metagenome (GOLD analysis project Ga0224511, IMG submission 169988) | Sediment microbial communities from San Francisco Bay, California, United States - SF_May12_sed_USGS_8_1 | ecosystem: Environmental > Aquatic > Marine > Sediment | place: USA...
TCTTCTTGTCTGAAACTACAAAGCCCAGAGCTTTCATATTTGGTATATAGCATCATCTAGAGGTCCTCTACCAAAGTTGTTCAAATTATGCCCCTGGGGTCAAAATTGACCCTGCCCCGGGGGTCACAATTTTACATTGAAATATATAAGGAAAATTTCAAATAACTTCTTATCTTGAACCTCTTATGGGAATTTTACCAAACTCAACAGCAATGGTCCCTGGGTAGTCCTCTACCAAAATTGTTCAAATGGTTCTGATTGGTTGCATAAGTAGGTCACAGGGTCAAAAATTAGGTTTTTAAAATGCAACTTTCAAAAATCTTGTCTGAAACTACAAGGCCCAGAGTTTTCATATTTGGTATATAACATCATTTAGAGGTCCTCTACTAATATTTGGTGGACAGCATTAGTGGTCCTCTGTAAATGGCTTCACTTTGAACCTTTAACTTTTTTACTCAGGTGAGCGACCTAGGGTCCTTTGGGCCCTCTTGTTACAAAAGTGATCCTTTTGAACTTGACCTTTGACCTAGTTACCTCAATGTCAATAGAGGTCATGTCTCCAAGACCAATCAGTATGTGGAAACCATTTATTCAGAAAAGAACCCTTGTGATCTTGACCTTTTATCATGTGAACCCAAAATCAATACAGGTCATATTCGTGCCAAGGCCAACCAGCATGAAATATGAAAGTTATGTGACGAATAGTTTTTTAGATGATGAGCTTATTACCTTTCTTTACAAAAGTGACCCTTGTGACATTGACTTTTGACCTTGTAAACCCAAAATCAATTGGGGTTTTGTTCTCACCAAGACTAATTAATATGTCAAATATAAAGCTCTTTGATATATAGTCCTCAAGATAATGGTCGAATACACATTCATATTACGCGACAGCCTTAGAAACGGAAATGGCAACAATCGGTTTACTTTCGTTTTGAATTTCAGTTTTTGTTTGTTTCATTAAGATACTATTTTTTTTATTGATGAAAAATATTAAAATAAATTGTATTAAGCTTTTTATAATTGTAACGCGCAAGTACTAAAAAGGTTATTGGCTTGAAATGAAATATATGTACTCGTTCTGGTGCGAAGTTAATATTGCGCTCCTGACATATTACTTCGCACCAGAACTTGCACATATATTTCCAAATCAAACCAATAACGTATAATTGTTAGCAGTTGATGACCATCAAAAGATTGCCCAAACTCCGGCTCTGATGTTTGTGTAGAAACCACAAAGCTCATTGCCTTGTCATTTTCATCCATTATATATACGTATTCATAAATATGCTTTGAATAATACTTAAAAGTAGTTTTGTAACATTTTCTTAATTTAAGGTAGTTGTCGTTGTAAGTGGTAATGTCAAATTTGTACATGACCTAACACCAGACAGCCCGGCCAGGACGTTTTATTATACAGCGTTTTCTGTTTTAGCTGTGATATTGAATAAGAAAAGCATTATTGACTGGTGTAATATTTCTGCATTTTATTAACACTTCAACAGTTGGTGTCAGTTTCTATTTTATAAATAGATCCGTTAATATTAGCCAAACAGTTCAATATCTGTTGTTTATTTTACCCGTATAAATTGACGTTGTGACCATTCGTATGGCATATATATATGTGGCAGTGCATGTGTTTTTTCTTCTGGTTATTCTGAAACCGGCTAAACGTCCTTGAAGGTTAACTTACGGCGTTTATATTGCCTATATTAAAAAGACACAAAAGCAAACACAAAAACAAACAACCACTGTCAGTCGGTTAAATGCTTTACGAAATCACCGACGTATCTCTCTGTAAGTATACGAGAATGTACTAATTAGACGAGATAATTATTATGTGCCTTTTTAGTGACATGTTCCTACCGACGCCCGTGTTACCCGGGCGACTGTCAGACTTCGGACACCGCGTACACGTGCAAATGCGAACCCGACTTCTTCTCGACAAAAGTTGAAGATGGATGTATAAATAGTAAGACGTTTTTAATTGAAACGTTTTTATTCTGATGTTTAATGTGTTTACAAGTTGAGATAACGTAAACATTTCTTCAATCAGGGTAAATTATTTGTCGTGTTCGCACCTTCTTATTTTTATGCAGAGTTCTTTCCCTTGACCCCTGAGACTGACAATTAGAGCAATAACTATATCATGCAAATGATTTTTTGCGTTGATACTGTTTACCATTTGTTCAAATATCTCATACGACGTTTAAGGCGAAGGGAAAGACTAGAGATTATGTGATGATTTAGAAACATATAATTTTTATAATGATTATTTATCATTATATAGAATACTTAAACATATTTTTTTAAATCCATATTGTATTAATGTATGTGAATTGATTAGTCTTCAACATTCACAATAATAAACCTGTAATCCAGTAAACCAGACGGCTGAAGCGTACCGACCTAAGATCGCGGCGAGCAACGTCACGATATCTCACATACGTCGGTTGAGCGACACCAACTTCACGCAGTTCATGTTCATTGTCGTCGGGACAGACCTGAATAACTCATTTGTATGGAGGTAAAATCAAGTTATAATATCATGAAACACATTCCAGTAACTATTCGTAAAGTATGTTTACTCCATACTTTAAAAAAATATCAAAACATTCACAGTCTGACTTGTGTCGATACCTATACAATGTATATAAAAAATATTACTTATCTATAATTAAGTACAACCACAGTATACATGTATATACACTTATTAGAACAACCAACCGTTCACTTTAATCTTTATCTGTAGCAATCAAAAGCGTTTCAACCACATGCGGTTCGAGTTCGACACACTGTTTGACGAGCCGGAGCTTCCAGAAAGACCGGCGTACGTCCATGACAGCAAGATAGGAATCATTCACAGCTCGGTAGAGGCCGTCGTTAGTAAAGTTCCACGAGGAGGTATGTACTTTACGGATTTCTATACATATGCCATCTTTGGTCGGCGTTGTACTTGCAACATTTACAAATTATTACTGTGATAAAAACGTCCTTTGATTTATTGAAATATGAACAGTTGATTTCAGATATATGAGTAATAGTATGTTGATTTACATGTAAAGTCAAAAAATACAACTTTGGCTAGACATGCTTACTTTATGTTACACTAAACATTATTCAGAGAATTTAAGAATACTATTTTAATTACAACTTAGGTTTTAGAAACAAAACGAGATTAACTTTTCAATTTAATTCCCTTTAAAAACAAAAACAAAAATATTGTTTAATGACCTCAGAAACGGATCAAAATACTTCGCCTAGAATCAGTCAAATAACACTCATTAATTTATGCTCCTGATAACACAGCGATAGGGGCGAGAGTAACATTTTATAACCAAATTCCTGATAAACTGTTTTGCACGTTTTGTGAACATATAGGTGGACCTGACCGATTCATAGCTTCAAACCAAACCCACACCTGCAGAAACTCGTACTCACCCGACTCGCCAATGGTCGAGAAGGACACTTGTGAAATCGTTGACGAAAACTTTGTCACTCTGATTGAACATGGAGACATGTAAGAATGCACGGATTTGTTGCTTATGTGTCATGATAATCTCGTTTTCAATAGTATGTTTTAGTATTTCAGTAAAACATCGTTTACAGAGAGTATTTATTAGTTATCAATAAACGACGTTTACGTCTTAAGTTAAAGATACTAGAGCACAGAATTTTGGGTTGGAAAGTATTTATCTAAAATATAATTCAGACATGAGTCTTGGTAAAGAAATGTGATGTTGAATGTCTGACTCTTAAAATTATAATGACAACATATGTATAAAGATGAAAAATACATAAAACAGGTAAAAACAGATTTCTGTCTTATACACACAAAATGATTTCCCCCTCGCATTAAATGCTGTATTGGAAAATATCCTGTTTGTGCACACGTTTCTTCAAAACTTGCACATGGTACCTGAAGTGTATGCTTTATTACGCAGTTTAGATTGTTTTAGATAATTTAGATTTTGTTCAATGTTTATGCCCAACCCGGTCTTTAAACCTAATATTTACGCTCATCCTTTTCACGTTTCACACAAATATTAATAAATAAGATCATTAACTTATAATAAAATATTGTGTCACGAACAGCGTGTACATCAAATTCCGGTCTCGGAGTGGCGGTTTTCAGAAGCTCATCAATCTTGATAACCAAGGGTCCTTGTATGCAACTAAATATTACAAAGGGCTGCAGGCGGAGCAAGAGGTAAGGTCGCACTCCATATTTAGAACACATTTTCCTATTATGAATTGTAGATTGAGTGTCATTTTATGTTGTTGTTTTAATGTAAGTTTGCAGGCCAAAAATGTAATTGTGAATGTTATGAAGACCATGACAAGAAACAGTATACATGCTAGTTTGGCGTGACAATTAAAACAGTAAATGAGCATTATAAGATAAGGATGTTTTGCTGCCCAATACAGGAAACTACGGGGCTGTCAGAAGAATTATCTGCTTCCTGCCCCGTAGTTCACCTTATTAGGCAGTAAAACACCCTGTATCGTTTATATCACACCGACAACCTTATTTTGTCAAACTGTGTCTATAATAAGTTTGTAAACTTGTAAAACTAAGATAAATTTACAAGTTACACCTTTTCCCATTGTTTGAGAAGACTTCTGCATGAAAAAGCAGTTTCTTTAGAAAAGCTTTGATCAAATACATGTATTAAATGTTTATCACTATGATACTGTTCTCGGTATAGAAATTAGAATTTACTTACTATACTACTCAATACTGAATAGATAAACGGTGCTGTTGATAAAATAACGATTTGAGATTAAAACAACAAATGCATAAAATTGCACACATATCGAGCAATATACATGTACCTTCATTACATTACTGTTTTATTAACCAAATCAAACTTTACGTTACGTTTACTGCATTTTCATTGTTTACATATCATTGACTGTCAAAACAACACCGTCTCACAACAAGTCACTAGACAACCAATACTGCGGTTAAACACCACGCTTTATTGATTTTTATCTAAACAAGATTATTTCCCTTTATAATTTATGGTAACTGGAAAACAGCACACTTTGTGTAAAGAAAGTTTAAGACAGTTAACTGTTTTATATTTATTATTGTTGGTAGTCATTTTAAAATATACTAACCTCATATATGATGAACCTGACCCAATATAGTAAAATATGGGGCAGTCACGTGACGTCGTTTAAACCAAAGAGAAAGCTAAAAACTTGTTTGAGGTGCGATATTGACTTTATTGTTAGAAATGTGTATATACGGCAAAAACTATTCAACAAACAACGCATTGTTCCGCTATTCTTTTGTAGTTTTTGTGACAATGCATATGTTCTTCTGCTAATACAGTTGCAGTTCAAGTTTGACTTCGTAGTACCGACCCATTGTTCTGAAGATGCTATTCCCTGTGCCAGTAGCAAAAAACTCCTCAGTGTTGACGAGGAATTCACCAAGGTTTGAAAACTAATTAACCAAAAATGTTTATACTTTAATCTGCTTCGTGCGAGATTTAAAAAATCACTATGTCTGAAATGTTTTATATGGATTTGTAACGGAATTGTAAACATTTGTTCTATTCTTTCATTATAAACATGCAGGAAAAAGTACTAAAAAGTGTTTCGGTCAGAGCCGGGAATGGACAAGTCCCGGACTGTCAATCATGATCATTTATAACAGTAAATGGGCAATTATAATCCAATGAATTAATGTAATGATGACAATCTGGTGACAATCTGACCTAGTAAATACAAAAGAAAGCGTACTTCTTGTTAGTGATAAACCTTGTCACAAGAACATTATAAAATCACAGAACGTGGAGGGGATTAAAGTTTTGCGGAACTGTGCATTGAACCCACAACCTCGAGAAAGATAAGTAACTTAACACTACAAAATATAACGCCCGCCTAACCAATGCGCTAACCGGAGAAATGGAATAGATGTGGATATTTAATTTATTATAGATAACATATGAAAAGACAGGTCGTTTAGGACATTTTCCAGTCAGAAATTATTTCAAGCAATATGTTGCGTTTGTCATGGGGTAGAATATCATACGTACAATTCTCCAAGTAAACAAAGAATATTTCTGAAAAGTTTTAACTTTGCATTATCGCATTTTAGCACCATTACAAAATCATTCAAACGTGATTATTAATTTTGTTAAAGAATAGGCCCTGTTTCTAAGAAAGGAATGTTGCCTTTCAAAATGTTGTAAAATTATTTAACTTAACTAGAAAATATATATGAGAAAAATACACATGGTACGTACAAAGTAAACATAGAAGTAAAAGGACACTGATCAACTGTTTTACACGGAAGTGTAATTTATCTTAGTTACATGTATTATCTTTGACAGACACCAATCTCGATACGATGGGACGGTTGGAAAGATGACCTTTCCGGTGTCAGGGAATATTACATCGAAGTATTCAAACTGGAACCCAACAGAGACGATCGTCTCGTGGAAACGAAACCAATTGACCCTGAATTTTCAAGCACTGTTCCTCATCAAGGAAGTGAAATGGTTCTCAATTACACTCCACCTGGGCCCGGAATGTACAGGTTGGACTTGTGGTTAATTTAAATTGTGCTTAGGAATATAAAGAGATATTTTTGTCGATGTTCACCTTTAAGCGATACTCAAACAATTTTGGTTTTCGTCTTTTGCTTTGCTCGTCGTAATCGAAGCCAAGTTAAATACCAAATGTTATAACAATGCTTAAATGTTTTGCTTGGTTCACCCCTCAACAGTGTTGTGATGAACATTGCCGACGTTGCGAACAATTCTCGCAATGCGAGACGGTTCGTCCTGTATGACCCTTCGTCCCAGATAACTTTAGACGAGAAGAGACCGCTGTTCGTGTCTTCCGCAGTTGCGGAGACGGGCTATTCGTGGCAGACTCCCTCGAAAAACACGGGTACGTGTTGATAGTCATACATGTACGTATTGATGCGATCCTGTATTTTATCTATGATTCATGTACTCTATTTGATTTGAATCGTTACCCAGGGTTTATTTTTCCTTTTTATCTACTAGTAATTTTGGAATGTCTTTTAAGCCCTTCCTTAAGGCTGAGTTATATTGTTGTAGTTGTGCTGCTTTGTAAGTCTAGCAAATGTACGTAAATGATGAAGTCATGTATTGATATTTGCAGACAACTTTGTTGACGTATCGGTAAAATGGAATGGTCACTTTGTAAATACAATTCACGAGCAAGGCCAATTTCTCGCTGAAATCGAAGAGTTTCCAATTCAGTTTAAAGCTCTTGAAGATGATGGAATCCTTATGAGCATGAAGTGAGTAAAGTGTTTACTCATTTAGCAATGCTTTTGATGCTGACAAACACATACTTGTGTTTATATATTTATATTTTTATAATAAATTTGCTCTTAAACAACTTCTCGCACAATGCCCAAATCATATAATATGCAAAATATGCCTTTTATACTGCTTATAAATGCTTATCAGAAGCACTCTTTTTCGTGTATTAGCAATAGACGAAAAAAGATTTTAAAAACAGTTGTTTTTGTACAGGTTTGTAACTGACAAACTAGACGACAACGAAGGTGGCCGATCACGCACTGTCATCACGAACTACCGAGGAATCGTGAAATTCGAGGTTAACTGGGACCAATCCGTGTCTGGACAAGTCCCAACTACAGGATGGGTAGATGTCAACCCGCTCAATGATGAGGTATCAGCACAGAGGGCACTGGTTGATGGAGACAGACTTCGTGTTTGGGTTAGAGCGACAGACTCTGTAGGAAACATCAAGGTTGATAATACGTCCATTGTAATCGACGGTTCACCGCCATCTTTGTCTACCTTCAACTCGACCGCGCATGAAATACAATTAAATGTTGCGGATGGTGAATTTAAACATTCATCAAGGTACAGCGTTATTTCTGTGAAAATATTTATTAATTATTGGACATTAAATTTTGCTTATTTTGTTAGTAAGACAATAGACGACTTTTAGATCCCAACGGAATATTTATTTAATTAATACGTTTTTGTATTATTTGAACATCCACGAATTTGGTGTCCCCGAATATGTCCATCATTGTAAAACAACGAAATGTAATGCCCATTAGATAAAATGCTATCACGGTATATGTGTGTATAACAATACTGATAATTTAAAAAGACATACCCGTTTATAATCTAAGATAATTATAACAAGACTATGTCATGCTTTTTAGCAAATGCATTTTTTGCTAGAACAACTTCGCCATATCTTGTTAAAACTTAAAATAATGAAATACATATTTGTCTCCACTATTTATAATATCAGAGTCAGTCTTCTGGCGTCCGATACCAACAGTGGAGTCCACAAGCTGGGGATTAGAATGCACGTGAAAACTTTGGACAAGGATATGTACACCATCTACAGTAATTTCACAGAATCTGCAACAGCCGTAAGCATACTATGTATAAACAATACACATATAAACACGATCCACGCGACAGTTAGCTTTGTCTTGTTTCTTTCACGTATAATTTGCAAATAGCTTTTTGAAATGCGCCGTTTAAAAAAAATGTGCAGTCATTCTAACGCCCTCTATTAACGTGACGGTAGGTAAATGTAACTCGAGGTTGCAAATATAAAATATATACAGTGGAAACTAAAGGAAATACGACATACGTACATTGTTGTAAAATGTCTAATCAATGATTGGGATTATTATCATAGTTACTAAATCAAATTAGACAATTTTGAGTATTTAAAGAAACATTTACTTTTGTAAATTTAAAGTGGATTTGATGTTCTTGTCAAGCACTTTGTATATATTTTTATCTATTATGCTAAAAATATGTGTTTGTAACAGTATGATCTCAAGGTTTACACCATATGTGCCCAAAGATGTTGACCAACACTACTTATTCCTAATTTTTATGTTTAGATAAATAATTATAGTGAATGGCGTATGAGCGAAGTACTTTTTGGTGATTGGTATCTCCAGCAAAATGGCATTTCAGAATGGAATATTTCGCTTAATATGTATTTTGCAAACCTTATAGTTTTGTTTCCAATACACAAGTATGCCGTTTGTTAAATATTTGTGATTTTTCATAAAATAATTGACATGATATACTAATATAGAAATGATCGTTTTCAACTTCAGCTTATACCTCTACTTTATGAGAATGATGATTACTTTCAAAGACATTGCATCATACTTTACGTATCGTGTGACCTTGAAACGGTCTAACACCTGAGATCTAATTACGTATTAACACCATAAGCAAACGGTTTTTGTCTCGATGTTTAGTTGTACTTTAATTGTAGTTACATGTGTATGCCCAAACTGTGTTCTGCTGTAATTTTTTTTTTTCTTGTCATAAAGTATGACCATGAAAGCCTTTTCTTTATTAAGCATACCTATTTGCAGTTGAAGGGCGACCCACGCTGCGTCGGTCCAGCTGGTCCCAACGGCACATGTTTCCTACCAACTCAAGTGGTGGACATCAATAACTGCTGGCTGGCGGTCAACAAGGACGATTTGCTCACGTCTGAAGGGATCCTGGAGGTTGTTGCCTACAACCAAGCCCTGCTGACGACATCAACCACCTTCCAGGTTAATGGCATATACAACAACTTGGACAAATGGATTATATGAATTTTTATAGACTTCTTTTTCATGTCTTCATTATGTGTCTACTAGTTCTTTCATGTTTATAATTTATCAACTCTGCTACTAATAATAACAGTTAAGTGTTTAAATAACAATACTTTATTTATTTATTTATTTATTTATTTATTTATTTATTTATTTATTTATTTATTTAGATGGGACTCCTTTCCAATTTGAGTGGATTAGAGACATGTATGTATCATAATAGTGAATTTTAATTTAAACATGATAAAGTGTACCTTTATATTCAACTTCTTTTCTGCTTAATGTTTACATTTTGAAATAAACATATTTTATATGCTATGTTTAATTGCATTTTCGGGACGAAATAATTTCCATTTTTTAAATAGACAGTGGACCGACAAATTTGAGGATAGAAAATCAGTCTCCGAAAGGGTTCCGACTGGCGTGGGACCTTCCAGAAACAGAGTCCTGTTATGGCTCCGCAGAATTCATTATATTTCTAACATTTATAGTAAGTGTTTTATAACCACATTTAATCTGTATTGGTCATTTATTTGAATGTGTCAGATTTATTTCAATCAACGCTTGAAGGTAATAGCCTTTAACCATTTTTTGTAGGAAATTGATGTATAATTTTACAGTTTAATAAACCCATTATTATCTGATGTAGGATGCTGATGGAACACCAGATGTGAAGACTTTCAGAGCTGCAAGCACGAGCACTTTCTTCGACTTCCTTGGCCTCAAACCTAATGCCAAGTATTCACTGGGCCTGAGTATGAAAACCGACGCTGGAAATGAACTAGATACCGGAGTGAATATGGCGGTCACAATGCGTAAGTTCTGGGCAGAGTTTGTGTGTTTACAAGTTAATAAGTAACACATCGCGTAAGTATTTCATAAAACCTCCTGCTTAAAATGTTTCATTTCAACTCTCTAAAGGAATATTGCTAAGTTACAATGTACTGCTGCACCTTCACAATATTTTTTCATTAAAGGAAAAATGAGAATTAAGACAACGTGTTAGCCTCGTAGCGCGTATGTTTAATATTTGACTGCTTATATAAAGATAATAAAATACAACAAGTGTTTACCTTTTAATCATAACTTCTTACCGGCATAGATTTATCTACTTAAGTAGTTTCTACATTATGTTATTTGTCATCGATTAGAGAACATTATTGAGTAACTAAAACAAAATTTAAATTAAAGTGTTTTGCTTATAAAAACACTTTGATGACAAATGCTGTATGGTTTTCAGCGGAAGAGGAAGACCCAAGTGGCGGTTTGCCTACCGGGGCTATAATCGGGATCGTTGTTGGTAAATCTTTTATTCACATCTGTATACTCGGCCTAGATATATCATTGTTTGTTGAACTGCTATTAAACGTTATTTTTAAAAGAATGTTTATGATGTAGAGTAAAACCTTTCCTAATCGAATACTATTTCTCGTTTAGTTTCCATATAGTTGAGTTAAAAGTCAAGTCCTAAGGAAGCATAGTTTGCATGGGGATAATAGCAGCATCGGTTTTATTAATTAATTATTAATAAAAATGAAAAATGCCACGGTATTTTTAAAGATGTTTTGACAAATTAAACTAAACCTCAACCTAAAACCAGGGTCTTAACCAACGAACCGTATATTTTTTTCCAGGTATTTGTGCGTTATGCGTCCTTGTGGTCGTCGTTCTATTTTTCCTTGCTCGCCGTGGTATTATCGACATCCGGCCACGAGAGCGCATGTCGGAAATCAGACGTCGTGTGACACAACGTGTTCGTAAATCACACTATCACGAGAACGCATCGGGATCACACACAAACATTACATATGATGTACGTATAACGTTCGAACAAAATAGTACTCATGCAGTTTAAAATTTCATGTGGGCAATAGATCTAGTCAAGGTTTTCTTAAAGTGTTTCAACTTCAAATTCTTTACAAATAAACGCCAAGAACATGACTTTTTGTAGTATTTATGCTGTGCATAAGCAATATATTTCATTTTACCCAAAGAATCGTCAGAGTGAGCTGTACATCTATGGCGGAATGGACTTTGACTCGAGCAGTGTTGGATACATCTCCCGTGACCAGATCACATTCGAAGAGCTCTTGAAATCCGGTCACTTCGCCAACATTTACAAGGCGCGATACAACGGCAAAGTTGTCGTAGCCAAAACACTTAAAGGTACACATGACCATGCAACTACGTTTAGTATTGACAAGTATATTAAAGCGATGCCGATTTTTATTAGAATTCAAACTAGTTTGAGTGAGTTACAATACTGTTACGTTTTAAGAACTCAATGTATTCCATGGTAATTGGTAATTATTTGTTTATTTCATTTGTTTTCGGATAAACAAATTAAAAAAAGATTTATCCAATAGGCGCCGATGCTTTATTCCATCACAATGCACAATTCCACAATACTTTAATTTCCTCCCCTTTCTGTACTTTCCTTTTGTTCGTGTGAAATGGTTTGTCAGAAGCAGAAAGTATGCTTTCTTTTGTATTTAATTGATCTGCTTGTCACCCGAAAATTAGAACCCTTATCCATTGGATTTAAATTGACCATGTTCTTTTCCCAAATAATCAAGATTGACAGTTGGTTAAAGGTCGATTACCTATAGTATCATGATTGTTCGTTATCAAGTGTGAAAACAACTTTTCATTTTAAAAAAATAAGAAGAAAGATTTTTTTTAATGTCTTAAGTTATGAAATTTAATCTCTGTTGCAATCCTGCGCGTTTAATGCATTGGTAAAATTGACATATGCAAGTGCTACAATGTATTTAGTACACTTTAGATGCACATTTGTGTTGGCCATTGTATAAGAGGTATGCTGACAAGACTATTTTTGGTAATGCTTGTGAAAATTGAAATCATCTCAATTGTCACAAAGTTTCAAAACGTAAAAAACAATGATTTTGTTAATATATACGTGTGTATAATGTTAACTTCAAAGTTCCTTATTACGTTGTAATTTGTTTTTAAAGCAATTCAAAATATAAATAAAAAAAATAACGGTAAATACTGGTCAAGTTATGTTCAGTGGAGAAATCTATTATTACTGACCCCTAAATTCAGTTGACAAATCGTTGGTAAAACATCGTTTTTCTTTGCATAATCTACTGCGTTTCTAAAACAGTAGCCGTTATGTATAGTACGAATATCCCGGTGGAAGAAAAGCGAATTGTCTGTTTTTAAAGCAAAAAGTGAAAATACGTAGGTTTTTTTATTTCTAACAACTATAATATATTTGAAGAGATATTTTGAAAACTTTGTAACTAATGATTTTTGTATATTCTGGGGGACAGCTGCTTTAAGACAACCCATGACGTTTCATTACAGCAAATTTTACTACCAATGATGAGCTGGAAATGAAAGCCAAGATAAACTTTGCGAGCCAAAAGGGAACACGGCATCCCAATGTCCTAGAGTTCGTCGGTGCTTGTGTCGACAACCCTGAATGTGAGTAGGAACAAGCCACAATTATATATCATTTTTGCAATTTGCCGGTAAGCAGTATGCAATTTTTAGCTTGTCGTGTTAAATGACATGGACTCGATTTTAAAGTATAGTCATTTACAATGTTTTTAAGCCATGATTTTTGCTCATACTGATTGATAATACACTATTTCTGTCAAGATCAACGTCTATGTCTGCATTTCATTGTAATGTATATCTAAGAAATATTTGTACCTTAAGCACTCAAATATACAAAAACACATTTTACTTTCGTCAGTCGGCCCAATGCTCATCTACGAGATGTGCGAGAAGGGAACGCTGAAGGACTTCTTGGTCGCCAACAAGGCCAACGTGACGGTGGACCTCCAGGACAACCTGTACCGCTTTGGTCTCGATATCGCCAAGGGCATGGAGCACCTTGCCTCGAAACAGGTACACATTAAGATAATTTCCACTGTGCAATTACTAGTAGTCCTACAATACTTACTAATGGCAAAACGTCTTTTAAGATGCTAGGTCTGTATCTTGATATTCTTATAATCGGTCAAATACTTTGCAGTATGTTAAGTATACTAAATGAATTTGAATTTGCAAAAAGAATTGCAAAATTTCGTAACAAATAATGTGTTTTGGGCAAAACAGTAAAACTACAACAACAGCAGCAACAACAACAACAAAACACAAACTCAAACATAAAATTCCTTACCAGAGCCAGTATTTGAACCCGG
>Ga0224511_10001685_pt1 | contig 13788 bp, 6 predicted proteins | sample SF_May12_sed_USG_2_FD_169988 | JGI IMG/M metagenome (GOLD analysis project Ga0224511, IMG submission 169988) | Sediment microbial communities from San Francisco Bay, California, United States - SF_May12_sed_USGS_8_1 | ecosystem: Environmental > Aquatic > Marine > Sediment | place: USA...
GGATTACCTGCCCCTATTAAAACACTGAGAATGATTTTAATATTTCAGTTACAAATATCTCGCTTAATGTGCATTTGTTGGCATAAGTTTTTTTAATCGATACACTTACTTTTGTGTTTCCTACATATTCACATGTAATTAGTGAAAGAATCAGACAGCTCCCCTTTAACATAATATTTGCAGTAAAATCCGCACATAAGATACTCACCAGGACCAAGAAAATACGCTCATTATTCCTTATAAACGTAAAGTAAACTACTTCATTGTTAAAAACTGGAGAATGAATATCAGTTACTTATAACCGGAAGTTCATTATCAGCGGGATTCTTATAAGCGGGCTTTACTGTATCTATGCAGATGTTTAAAGCCTTACTTTATGATTTTGTAAGACCAAGAAGGAGTAGAAGAGAGATTATGTATAACTCCTGCGCTCTCTTCTCAAGCTGGTGCCTTTTTCATTATGCATCATATTGGAATACTTATTACTTTTTTACATTTTCAATTATCCATTGCTATATAAACTTTAATATCTAATCATATATTTCACCAATACCTAAAACTATATAATGTACCTTATATACATACAAGTATAGACATATAACTGTCAATTGCGATGTGCATGTAACCATGTAACAAAACCGATTGCAACGTTAAGCAAAATAATATTGTAAATCAAATTTTGTGAACAAAATGTCAGAGAAGCAAACACCATACCGTCCACCCGCCTCCGTCTTTGTCCATGTCACAGTATACACGTATTTTGGTAGAGGTGTTCCAGGTCGTCACCTCATATACCCCAGTGGGCAACGAGGAGTTCAAATGTAGCAACTCTGAACAGTCGGCCGCTAGAAAATGATACAAAACCACCGGTAAAAGGAATTCTGTAGGAAGCATATATTGCATGTAAAAAGAGTGCAGCCTCGTATTGAAGATGCTGACGATTCATGATAGTTAGTAAACGTAGCAAATTCTGTTTCTGAGACGTTTGTCGGTGGTCGTATTTTATTACAAAACACATCAATGATAAAAAAATCTTTATTGGATCAGTAATCTAGCAGTTCCTGTACTTGCATTGTACGACAGTCTTTTTTATTAACTAAGATATTAGACACAGGATTTTTTAACACATAAACGCAGTGCTTCTTATGGACTTTCCTATGAACATTCCTATAAAATTTTCCAGTTTTTGTGTTTGGTAAAGAACCGTAAGTGTAAAAAGATTAAACCTACATGTAGTTCTAAGCACTATTTTAACGAAGTTTACCTGGGCAATTTTCCAGCAAGCACGTTGACGTTTCTTGTGACGGCCCATGACAATCGTCGCCACCATGTGCAGGAGGAGGGTTTGTACACGATCGGGTTCTTGTGCTAGTGCCGGTACCACAACTGACGTCACATTGGCTCCAACGACCCCAGTCCGTCCACTCACCGTCCACTGTAGTAACAGTTATAGAATTACACAAACAATAGTTCCTCAACCAAACACAGGTGACACACGTTGTAGAGACGTGCAACATTCGGCCGGTCGGTCGATTAGAATTGTATATCTAAAAGCCCGCCCGATCTATTTGAAATGTTGGGTCACACTTGTAATCAAATTACCATTTTTACAAAAACACCGCTTGTACAGTTGTTTACTAGTAAATATACAATTAGAACTTTATTTCCCCACGTAAACCACTTCACAACACACTTTACCTTTGTATCTGAAATTTGAATGATAAGCGTTACATGGTGTTTCCCATGTTAAAAATAGGTGACTATGAGTATTACTTTCATGTGTTCCTGGTGTGGATGGTAACATCCGTCCCGAGGGCGTAGTGCAGCATTGGCGGTGACTTGGCAAACCTCGTCACCGCCTAGCTGCACGAAGCCCGAGTGATGGATTTTCCCATCCACACCAGGAACACATGATATATACTTTTCTTGCATAATTTATTTCATTTATCTGTATGGTGCCTAAAACAATAAACAAACAGTGCGACCTATTTCGTTATTGTAAAACCAGTGCGTGACAATATTTCATTCAACAACAACGTAACCTAACGGCTATGGAACATGTGTTTTCTAAAATAAAATCGTCTGACGTTCGAAACAATGTGTTTCTATTCATTTCGGATATCTAATAAAGAGTTCGTGATAATATTAGTAACTGGTTAAGTATAAATCGATTAAGCTAACCGCTTTCCGTTAAAATACAGCATAATATGTCTGGAATTTGCATAATACGATTGATGAATACGCGTACCTATTGAAGTTCGTACCAAATAAGAACCCGGTAAGATTAATTCATTTTCATTCAGAACGTGTTTTATGGTAATTTATTCAAATAAATGTGTGAATTTATTACAAATCCTCATCAAAGACATCGAACATGAAAAGGTAAGATGTCTGTTTTCAAAAGAATTGAAATGATTTCGTTGTGTACGGATTATAGGTCATCGCACTTCACGACGGGATTTTCCCAAGGTCGATAGTTAAGAAACTTGCACTTAATAATGTCATATAGTTGAAATTGACAGCTGTCATTTACTTGAGGTGCGGTAAAGTCACATGTTTAACTAATTTAATACTATCTTTACTGTTTTCGATCAAAACCCAACACAAACCAGAGGGCCCTGGAACGCTCATCTGAGGCAGAAGTCTTTTAAGAGTTCGCTTTTTTCATTGCCTTATGTACAACAGGCGACACCTGGGAGGTCTAAATCTGAAGGCCATAGTTTTAAAATTGTAAAAAGTAATGTTTGTAAAAGAATTTTCTATGATGTGACCTGGTGACTTAGTCTTTTACCTGACATGACTCATATCAAAATTTGGCCTAGATATTGTGTTAACAAACAATTTGACCAAGTATCAGCAAAACCAGGTCCCACTTCGTGCTCAGGTGAGCTAAAAATGCATTTTTGTATTAAAGTAATGCACAGGAAATCGTGACGTCATTTCATGCGACTCGTCTTACATGGGGTTGTAAGATGACATTTTTTTCCGCACCGGAGGTTGATGCGGAAATCCTTGTCCCATATGCAAGAATATACCGATCATTTCGGGCTGTTAAATTTGTTGTGGAAAATTTCATTTGAAAACACCGAAAGGCTACAGTTTAGAAAAATAGCGCGCATACTAAACATACACGTGTCTTGAATGGGTGAGCCGTGCTTATGCAGTGTTTCAGCAGTGACGCGGTCGCTGACAGCCAGACCACGAACAAAACACAGTGAAGCCAACATTGACACACAATTACTACTTATGATCAAGTATAAAAATCATAACTTTTTGTCCGAGATTTAAACATCGAGGTCTTTGAGACTGAACCTATACCGGTATACGAATGGTCATAGTTTGCCTTAATTAAAACAGTATTAGACAACACAATGAAAATTTTAACCGATATTAATCGTGTTTATTCCGATGCCATGGCGTTTGCATTGCGCTCAGATAAAAATTCCCGCTCTACGTTTTTGTTGTATGTGAGATCGCCCAGAAATATGCCATTTTTTTTTAATTTGCCCGTTATAATGCACATGCAACGTCCTTTCTTTGTCCCTTCTTCGTCCACACAACATTCAAACAGCTTGTTTGTGGCGTCTAAAGCACACACACAGCGCGCTTGATCTTCGATCTTGATTAAAATGATCGCATTGGTATGGCGTTCCAGACGTTTGCACGGTGTGTGCGCGTTGCGCATACACTGATCTTCATTTTGGACGCCGCTAGTATTGCTTTTTAGTGTGAGCCGTTACATTTATAATAAACTGATGAAAGGGAAAGCCCTCAGGAAGCAAAGCCTGCACGAGAAAACAGTAGCCTCGTTTTTAAGCTGTTTATCAGTTGTAATGAATGATGCCACATCACTATCCTTCATAGTTTGTAATATATCCATAGACAAAAACGCCACATCCAAGACAACAAATTCAAGAAGATAATTTTTATAGATGCTCGATTCATATTATCAGCATCTAGAGATACATTATTGAAGTCGTTCCTGGGCTCCTAAACGGCTACTATAAAGATGCAAAGGAATTATTCTTGGGTTTATATTGCCAAACACAGCAAATGAGATTTTGCTTTGCTTGATAAGTAGGTCAGAAATACACAGCCACCAAGGCCTTTATGACAAATATTAAGTTTGTGTAATTTGTTATTGACGTTTTTACAAGTGTGCCATTAACCATGTTGCCGCCTACCACATATTCGTTATATTTTAACAGCTCTTTTATTTACACCTATTTTCCAAGTGCGATGATATACGAATAAACGCAAATGTTTTTTTTTCTTCTGTTTCGGTAAAATTAGTCATCAGACACATGCACTTATAAAATCCCGATAAATATTTGCAATCGTTAGCGTCGATATCCAAATATTCTTTTCAATAACAATGAACACACTGAGACTAACCACATATGTTGCAGGTACGTGGGCATGTCACTACAGCCAGAATCGGGTCCTGACAAAGGTCGGGGTTCACTGCACAGCCGTGAGGATCCAGATCCTTACAAGTTTCCTTGGCTGTCAATGAATTGCAAAAGCAGGCAATTTATATTAAACGGTATATGTTATGTTTTCTAATTGCAAAAAATAATTTATTTTGCTAAAAAGTTATTTGTAATTATAATTGTGACGTTGATGGGACGAAATATTCGAGATTGTTGACGCTTTATCCGCAAATCTTAATGAGGTCAAAGATCTTCAAGGAAATGATGTCATATAAAAAGGGTGTCAAGTAACGGTTGTTTTTCAGAATTTTAGGTAAGGATGTTTTTTTAAAATATGTTTTTTTATCACAAATATATCTGTAAATTATAAATCAAATATATATTTACGTTGTGTGTTGTTTGGCGAAAGGATAAATCCTGAAAACAGATTAAAACAGTTATAGGCAAATAAATGGTACAGGACATTTATCAAAATTATTTATTGGAAATATATACAGGGCATATTGATATTACTTTATTCATCAACATGTATAATGCGTGTAAAAGCTGAAATATCTAAAACTATAAAACATACAATACAGTAACAAACCATGGTGTCTAGTGAAATGAAAACATGAAGGTTCGGATTGTCTTGAGGGCATGTCTTTATTGATTGCAGTAGTTTATCGTTGAAGGTGTCTTCAAATTATATTCAGATGTTACAATAATAACAATTTTAATCAAATATTCTTGTTATTATTGTCATGTAAAAATATGACCTTGTAAAAGTTAAAGAAAATGTTCGTTCTTTGTGTGATGAACCTTATTACATAAACAAAGGAAAACTACAGACAGGGGAGGGGATTGATGTCTTTTTTCCGGAAAATGCATTGGATTTCGAGTTAATATTTAAATGGACTCCACTGATGCATGTTCGTGTAACACACTTAAAGTTTAAATTTCATATAACATATATTTTCTTGTTAACAACGTATTTAGTGTGTCAAAGATTTTTGTGTGGTAACTTAATATATCATCTATCGATTTCGCTACTCGGTTTAAAATTGAAAATTATCTTTTGAACAGGATAAAGCGTAACTTACGCGTTACCGAGATCCACAGATACAATACAAGTTTTAAATGAATTGTCGACCTATAAAATACATATAAAAGTAGCACAAGATATACAGCTATGTTCTGCACAGGTCGACAGCAATAGAAAGAAACAGGGCTTTTAAAGTGTGTTACACGACCACTCCTCAATGGATTCCCTTTAAGGCAAGACCTGTGTAATGGATTTACATATTTGCAGCTAGGAAGAGATTTTATTAACCTTTTTTTTAATTTAATATATGCCATTTTAAGAGGATCCACCAGAAAACTTTTCTCAGTTATTGCTTTTTTGGTTTTATAAACAAGATTAAAAAATTTCATTTTGTTAATTCTTAAGGGAGATAATAAGGTGTAAAATTACTTCCCTTTAATTTAATTAAAGCAAATATATAATTATATAACTTGCATTTTGAAAATATTTGTCTACGGTTGAAAAGATAAAGCATAATATATATCACATTTTAATGAAAATTCTAGTTTTTTTTTATAAAAAGTACAATTGTGTCTCTTTCATAGTCCATTACACAGGTCTTACCTTAAGTCAAACAGTTTTAAACGCTGGTCGATTAGGGCTTGATAAAAACAGAAGTGAATCGGGAATTCTACTGCGTGTGTCACCAGATGGAAATAGTTATGCAATTCTGATTAATTTGAACAATTTAACGAAAATACTTTACGAATATTATATATACATGTAGTTTCTTCACAAATCTTCACTTTGACATAATTACACTTAGCAGAAAAAGTGTCCCTAGTTGGTGAGTTAATGTATCAAACATTGTCAGAAAAAAATGTTAAATAGTACTCAAAAATTATATTAAAAAAATATATATTAAGGGTATTTACGTTTTGTTTATATAATTAATTCATTTAATTTATTTAAATATTTCATAACGCATGAAACAAATAATGTTTTTGTACGGGCACCATTGTGTCATGGTGCCCGTAAACTTGACATTGTTTACAACATTTTTTCGTTGAACATCTCTTCCATTTATTTTACCTTAAGATCCAATACCAAGACAAAAATATGTAACATGATGTCAAGGTCCATTACGAGACATACTGTTTCAATAACGTCACTAAACGAAAATATTAAACTGCATGAAGTATAGAGTTGTATACACCCATCGACTGACTTGATGTTAATATATTATTTATAATATGATATCACACACACACACGAACTTGTGATTGACCAGTTTTTAACATCTTAACTTAAAACGCTTCTGTTTGTCTAAGTTTGAAATATGTAATTTGTTTCAAATATTTCTTTATTGCCATTATCAGCTATAAGTGCTTTGTATTGATTCATTTAGTAAAACTCAATATAAATTGAAGACATGTTTAAAGAAAGAATGTTGTATACAATGTAGATATGTCAAGTTTAAGGGCACCATGGCAAAATGGCCCGTACAAATACTAACACACAGAACGACACAAAAATACGTACAACACCATGACGCAACAGACATTTAGAAAAAATGTGAAAAAACTAATAGAGTGTAAGTAAATAAAAGGCCACTTTATAATATAAGTATTTTAGCGCATTAGAAGGTAGCCTAATAACTTATCTACAAAACAAATTTGAAATACATGTATCAAATTATTACCTGATGCCACAATGCATACATCCAGAAAATAAAACAGAATCAATAATTTTGTATCCATCTTTAGTTTAGAGGTCTAATGATATTCGAACATTAAACACAATCGTTTGCGTTATAGTTGCGTGATATCATAATTTATATAGGAATATCCAGGGATGTTTCTTAAACGAGTTTGAATACAAAGTAAACACGAAGCCGTGCCATCAACATAGATGCGTAATCTAGGAACACAGTAATGTGTATGGCAATTACTATTTTGTATCTACGATTTAGAGGAGTCTGTCAAGTATGTAGGTCAGTTTAAAAGAAGGGTTATGTTGAATCATTTATAAATCTGGGTAACAGGGGATCGGTAATGGTCTCTAGTTACAAAACAACACCTGTTGTAAAGCAAATCAGAAATACAAAACGTGTTTATCTTGTTCTAAACAAACAAAAGTATTAAATCGAAATTTGTGGTTTAAACGTTGCAGCCTATAAAATAAAATATTCAATTAGAAAACCACTGTGTCAAATGACCTAATGTACTAGTAAGAAGACAACACAGATTATTTTATTATCGCTTACGTTTTGTTAAAGCTACACGTTTTTCCTGTTACATACGACTGTTGTTTATACATCAAAACATAGATAAACTCGATTTAAGTTGATGTCTAGAATAATATATTTGTTGTTTATATTATTCCGTGCAGTAGTGCATTGCACGTATGTATCGTTTACCATACTATGCATGGACTTAACGCGAGATGTCGTACACATACGTATATTTCAACCCGAATACTAATATAATTTAAATAATTATGAATGCTACTATACACATGTCTTTTATTGGAAATCATGCACATAATAACGTGTTGTCTTAAATCCGTTTAGCTGTATTTGTACTTATGACCTTGCTAATAATTATGCCGCTCTATAATCTTTACATATAAGAAACAAACATTGATATAATATCTTAATTTACTTCAAGTTTTCAAAAGCAACTGTGAATTGCTAAACCCCTGACACATGTCGACTTAATTTATGTTCAAGACTCAATGCGCCTTTCTATGCGGATTTAGATCATTGATTTTAAATGTTCGAACCTTTCTAAAGATTAAACATTGCGTGTGTTATCATTTAAATGGAACACAAACACAGACTTCTGAAGCTGTCATGATTGGAACTAATTAATCACATTTTCCGTTATGTGCGACATAATTTTGCGTACATTTATTGATATATTTTGAATCTTGATTAATGGAAACAGCAGACACTGGTATATACTCGTCGACGGCGTGAATACACTTAATAAAATATGTGTTTGATAACCTGTTTCCATGTTGACCAATACGATTGTATTTCTATTTAAATAAGTATATATATATGGCCATAATCCTTTTAAGAACAAAACAAACTCAAATGAAAAATATATCAATCGTAATTGTAGTCGTTTGCGATGTCATTTACTGAAATATTCTTTTTGTAATCGACTGCTCCGGCAAGGATTTTTGTTTTTGATTTTTTTGTTTTGTTATTATTGTGTTTTACTTTTTTTTCCGAAACACATTGTTTATCACAAAGGTTTGCAATGTTAATTTATTTAGTACAATTGTCATATTGCATGATGTGTGACCGATTGTACGGGTATTAACATACAGGCCTAGCATCTTTAAACTTCTGATAAGCTTCAAATATGTGAATCCATTACAGTATTATTACCTTTATTAGTGTGTGTATCTGCGTTAGTTGGTGTCTATGTAGTTCATAAAAATTGTATTACATAGAGGTATATATTGATTTTCTATATATTGTACTCACTTAATTACTTTTTGTGTATGCGTTAATTGGCCTGAATACACGTACAATTTTTGCATTTGTATTTATAGATGTGTCTATGTACCGTGAGTTGTTCTTAGATGTGGTGAACACATTGATATTGTTAACTAACTACAGTTTCTTCATAAACTACATCATTATAGAGACATTCAAACGAGAGTGCCTAAATGTACAAGTAATTCATAACTCATGTTAGGACATTCATTGTAATTTTATTTTTTCTATAATCACTAGTTAGGTAAAATGCATATTAAATTCGTTTTGTATTTTCAAGTATCCGTTAAGAATGTATGCTTAAAGTTAAAATTCAAATCCTGGTCGTATTTATATTTTAAACAAATAGCTGTGAAACAAATTTTTAGGCGCCTGTAGAGGTAATCGGGAAATAATTTCAACGTTCGACCTTGTCATAAACTCTACAACTTAGAGCACCATGCAATGTATTCTTGTTTAAATAAAACAGTGTTCATCGGTAATTGATGCTGTCCACGAAGACAATTGCTATTTGTGGTTTAAAATGGTCTGCCTTAGTTTGTAAACGACATTTATCCGTCTTCACACTGTCCTGGTTTTCAGTCCCCGCGTCGGGACGGGATATACCGTGTTGACCAGCGTTCACCGGAAAGTGGCTCTTGTAGTTTACATTAAAAAAACAACAACCGGGACTCACCGGAACACACCGGGCTGCTAAACAACGCCAGCTTATACGCGGCATCACCGTAGTTCTTTCGGCATAACTGTATCTGCACCGTAAAACAACCAAGCGGAACCGGCAAGAGCTGTGTCCACGGTGGAGATACGGTGACTTCTCCTTAGCAGTTTTCTAGAAATCAAATTATTCGAGAACATTGTATTCCGAAAAACGGACCAATCTATAATCAGAGTAAAGACGGAGTTGTCACAGAGTTGTACAGAAGGTACTAACGGATGTTCAACGGACGCGTCGCGGATAACGAATGACCACCACGTCATAAAAACGGAACTGTTTGATAACAGCATTGAAGTCAGCTTAAACACAGACATAAGCATTCGTTAAGATACTGTAAGCAGATGCACCTCACACTGCAGTAAAATGCCATTTTTATTAATAAAGCCACCAATTAATATATTGTTTTTGAAGCCCCGTCGCATTCTTTTTTTACCCCAAACCAACATTTTTATTCATACAACGCGGCCAATGTATTCGTCCAACTATTCTTATACTATTTTGGGTATGACACAAACGCGATCGTAAAAGTACATCATATGAACTATTGATATTCACATGCCTATGTCACACTAGTGTTTGAACGTCAACTAAGATAACATAAAGTACCTGAAACGTTTGATGAGATTTAACATGTATATGTATGTGCATATAAAATCAACATAAATGCTGCGTCTCTGTCGTATTGTAGCTATGTATATATTGCATATTTAATACAAACATTTAAAAACTCAAAACAACTTAAACGAAGTGATTTATCATATGTGGTATAAACAACAGCTCTAAAAATTCTAATACAACATATAGGGGGCATTTAGAAGGCTTAAGTTCTTTCAAAATCATTATGTTGTGTGGATTTGAATTCTTCGGTATCTTGACATAAACAGTTGATTTAGCTGAGTTTATTTTAAATAAACGTCATTATCAACCACAACTAATTATCGCTTTCAGATGGTAAGTGTTTTGGAGAAAATCAACATTTTGCTTAATCTTTTAAATTGAAAACACACATCTCTTCGTATTTACTCTTCTGATTTACCGTTTTAATAAAGTGGTTTAAAAGATATGTGTTCCAATTTAAAACCAAGACACACAAGAACATTTTCTGGTTGGCGGGATTTATATGATCCCATGCTTTAGTTTATGGAGCTGAATTATCACGACTGAGACGGCAATTCCGCCGCTATAAAAAGAAGAGCAATGCGTTAGTAAATCGTTTCTGCTCACAGATCTAACGTCTGTATATAATGCTGTGTCTGATAAACGATAATACCGTAGCGCGATGCCTTACTTTTTTATGAAAATTATTTCCTTTAAACATCTGTGTATTTTACTAGGTGCGATATCGGTGGGGACTTCAGGTAAGATACGTATTTGTTATATTCTGTTTTGAGGAAGAACAGGTAGGTGTTCAAAGAACTATATTATAAATAAAAGGTAATTTAGTTGTAATATGTTTAATAAGCGTATCATTATTTCAAACTGTGTCTTTTAATAGTATGTCTTAGTGGAAGGTTGATTTGGTATTTGTACTGAACATGTTTCTATAAGCAGGCAAAATATATTCGCGTTATGAGCGAATATATTATTGGTGCAATCACCGTGCTGTCCTACATTTTAATAAATTATAGTGGAATAATGCCTGTGAGGTTTCTATAAAGATGCTATGCCTGTATCTGTTAGGTCAGTATTGTTTAAATCTTACATATTAACCATAATTACGCAGTGAAACCTTCTCCCGTAAATATAAGAAACTGCCAAAAACTGTTATTCATGCATGTAAAAATATTACAGAAAAAAAATAATTTGTTGAAAATGTAAGGCCCGCAAATTCCGCTTCGTTTATTTCCGTTTCGACCGACTGCGTCGAAACAGTTAAAAATAGCTTGACGACAATCGATATTCGCAGTTGACTCGGTTGTGCTGTTGTAACGCATCCGCTTTGGGTGCAAGAAGTCCCGCATTCAATTCCCGGCACCGGCAAGGGATGTTTTGTTTACATTTTTTGTGTTGTTGTTGTTGTTGTTGTTGTTGTTGTGTTTTTACTGTTTGTCTAAAAACCATTATTTGTCACAAGATCTTGCAATTCCTTTTGTAATGTTAATTTATTTAGTACATTCAACATATTGCAAGATTGTTGACCGATTATAAGGGTATAATAATTATTATTAGTAGTATTATTTTTATTATTTACCAAACTTATATAGCGGCCTTTTCATATACATGTTAAAAGGCGCTTTACAATGATATAAACTAATAATTAATTACATCGATACATTTTAAATACTAAAACAGCATTCACATAATAAATCTACGACATAATAAGAACAAGAATATGAGACAATTAATTAAAATGTGGTATTAACCGTTTTACAATGATATAAAAACTAATAAATAATTACAACAATACAATTTAAATACTAAAACAGCATTCACATAATAAATTTACGACATACTAAGAACAAGAATATGAAACAATCAATTAAAATGTGGCATTAACTTAGTCGTTTAGAATTAAAATAATTGAATATCGACATCATATAAGATACAGACCTAGCATCTTTAAATAAGAAACGAAAGTCTTTAAGTTATTGAAGTGACAAAACGAAAAGTTTTGGCTTGGCTAGTTAATTTTGCTATTTTACGACGGTCAGGCATTATCTCAAGTAACGATACCTGGGCATGGACTCAGAGTACACTGTGATGTTTCGGCCGATTAGAAAAGCCTTTAACGTTTAAGCCACACAGTGTCTGATGCAAGAAAGAAAACAATGCAAGCCCTTTCGTTAAGTATCACTCATCAAAGGGCTACCGGTAAGGCATGAAGCCTACGCCTAAAGATACAGAGTTTGGTCGATTATTGATTAACCTTTGTATCAACATAAATGCCGCTATTGTTGTACCTAAATCTGGTTTGATTTTACAGGAGCAACGGTGTCTATACGAACACAAAACATTTGTTCGAATTTATTTTCAGGGTTCCTGGTATCGCCGATCAATACACAGGGTAAGTGTCGGTTAACATATTCTGATTAGTAGAATAAAGTTATGTTTGAGAAGCAAACAGGAATGCCCTTTGAAATACTTAATCATTTTAATTTCATTAAGACGGTTTTTCTTATTCCATGTCAATTGTATTTATATATGTTCGATTTTAGCACAGATTGTCTTGTCAGAAGAAGACACAAGTCTGTTCAGAATGACGATTTGGTATTTTAGTAACAGACCAAGGTGTTTGAAGTACTGCCTTAATACATCTGATATAGAATAGAAGAATTCGATAATGACCATAGCGATCCTACATGTAATATACACGTTTCTCCTCAGTGACATTGTTTACAGCATCAGGTGCATGTAAGGACCTGGACACGCAAGGATGCTCAGTAAATCCCAGTATGTGTCAGGACCCAATTCTGTCGGTGGTGACATGCCCGCGAACATGCAAACATTGCGGTAAGGCTTGAGTTTGACACATACAACATAATTCGTTCGTGGTTGTAGAATTTGTTTGTATGCTTATTGGCTGTGGTCAATAAACCATGATTTACACTCGTCAATAACACATTTTTGTCTTTTATTGTTTTAATATTTCGCTAACGGCCGGGGTGGGGGCGTTGTCGATGGTGCTTCACCCTTTATTATTATTATTTGGGAAACAGCTTTAATGAAACTTAGACTGTTTTTTTCCCACGCAAGCATTGCCTCCTTATGACTTTCATTCATCTCATTTCATCCCCAGAACTTTAAAATGCAAATTGTAAGCAAACACACGTATATGTATTGTGTTCCTGAGACAAACATCGTTTGCTTTGAAGTGGATGGAGCCTGGTCTCGTTGGGACAACTGGGGTCCCTGTGACGTCACGTGCGGCAGTGGGACGAAGTCGCGGGCGAGATTCTGTGACAACCCTGCTCCTGTCAATGGCGGAGACATGTGTGTTGGTACATCTACAGAAACATCACAGTGTACTCTGAGTCCATGTCCAGGTATCGTACATTGAGATAAACTTCTATATATGTGTATAGCTTATGTGTTACATCTTTTTTCCGTACCAATAATAGCATAAGAAAGATATACAATAGCAGTATAATAGACTCACATAAAGTGAAATGAAACAGTAGACTTTACG
>Ga0224511_10001686_pt1 | contig 13785 bp, 6 predicted proteins | sample SF_May12_sed_USG_2_FD_169988 | JGI IMG/M metagenome (GOLD analysis project Ga0224511, IMG submission 169988) | Sediment microbial communities from San Francisco Bay, California, United States - SF_May12_sed_USGS_8_1 | ecosystem: Environmental > Aquatic > Marine > Sediment | place: USA...
TGTGTGTTTGTTCTTACAGTCTCCTCCAGTAGTGCTGCACTTATCAGTGTTGCAAGCACCTGTCTCAGTAGTGACAGATTTGCTGGCAGTACCTGATAGGCACTTGCGAGTGCGTGACCTTGTTCCCGATCCACATGTCTTACTGCAGGCTGACCAGGCAGACCACCTGCTCCAGCGTATGCACACTATAAAAATCCCGAAGTATATTTAGCATACTCAGAAAGAAACTCTAGGATTGTTATGTAAGAAGCGCTCGTGAGACCAAAGAACATGCATCTTGCAGTGTTTCTTGGGAGGCATGACTTTTGCCACCCACTCATCACTGGTTTCGGATCCCATAGAGTTACCTTCTCTATAGGGTACATGGGTGAGAGCGGAAAGTCTCCGAATGACACACCTTGGAAAAGACTGAGTCAAAGACTGAGCCATCCATGTAAAATAAAACTATCAAATCAAAGACTCAGTATGAAGATTTCTCCACCACTCCTGGCAGCTGTTCTGTCATGGAGATAGGAAGAAGAATCTTTAGAGTTTTCTCACCTTTATCGGTGCTACCATCACATTTCGTGCAGGATTTACGGCACTGGGGTATCATGAAGAGAGGGTTTTTAGTACATTCCTCCTGAGATGCCCATTGATCACATTTAGCGGAGTCAGAGTGCGCGTTACTGCAGCGATCTACAATCAGCTTTATGTTACTAACTCCTTACTTAATTCCTAGCTCCTACCACTGCCACAAGCCTCGGGCTTGGAAGGTCGATCATTAAATAGGATAACCAAGTGCACAAGTAAAATAATGAAAACATTATCTTCTGGTAAAGCCTTTCCTTGATCACCACAATTGTCCCATTACTCACATCAAAAGTACATTATGTACTATGGGTAGTTGACATGGAGTTTAGAATTTCTTGTAAACCACAGCATCCCCAGTATCAGGGATACCTATGCAGACAAATATTAATGGAGAAACAGTTGCATATCGCAAGTTTGTATAAAAATTTACCTGGGTTACTCTAAAATCATACAACTGCGTCTTCACAATGATCAAACACAGGCCATATAGGTATTTCCCCTCACTACTAAATCCCAATTAACTCAAAGCCATTGCATATTTGTATGTAAATGCGTATATAGTGCTTGCGCCTGCCTCGCTTATAGTCTGGGATATCAATTGATTTTCTCAGTGTTGTCATGTATTTATCTATCCATGTATGACCCCATACGCAAGGAGTCTACATGAAAACTGCAACATAGTTCCATACCCTCAGTCTCATTGTGTGCCAATGGCCATACCTTTTGGTGGTGGTAGATTGGTGCAGAACATACAGGATTTCTGGCAGTTGTCAGCCATGAATGGCGTGTTAGATTTACATTGACCATCTGCAGCCCATCTATCGCATTCTGCATTTCCCTGCAAAAACATGGGTGACCCATATAATAGAGCACTTAGTCCCCTACAGAAACATGGATAGCTTAAACAATTAATAGAGTCCCTAATAGGATGAATTGGCTCTAGTGTTACCTAGCACAGCCTTTTCTTCTATCATAGCAGGTTCTAAGCATCAAAGATTGGAGTCGTGATATGGCTCTCAGGTACCGGTAAATTAAAATTAATAGAGAACGAACAATAGGGTGAAATGTTGATACCATTCCATTGCAGGGTATAAACTTGCCGCATAGTTTTATTGCGGGAATGCGTACAGTGTATATGATAGTAAAGTCAGATTATATTCCTTGATTTAACCCATAGAGTTATCCTCCCCTGACTCTGTGCTCGCTCTCATACTCTGCTTACCCGCTTGTTAACACAGTTACAGCGATCGCAGCTTTTTTGGCAGTTGGGAATCATCCACCCCTGATTAGCACTGCACTCTCCATCTTGTGCCCATCCAGCGCATCTCTCATCCTTATCCATGCAGGGTCGAGCTTCACCTAACAGACACAAGCAGGAGGGTCTCATAACACAACTTTACCCATGTCATCACGCTTAGAATGTTATAAGGTAGAGCCTTGCTTAGGCTGCATATACACGAACAGTTTATCCATGCAGGTGGATAGTCATCGTATAGTGGGTAAAGTAACAGTTAAACTCTTCAAGGGAGACATTCAGCAGCACACGGTTTAGCCGCATGATACACAAACTAAGTAAAATCGGCTAACCAATCAAATGGCATGTGACATCTAGCAGACGTTTCAATGAAGTTTGTGCAGATAAATTTCATTCCCACGTGTTATCTGCTTCGATAGCCACAGATAGCCGTCTGCACTGATCATCCGTTTGTATACATTTAGCCTTAGATGATAGTAAAATGAATATATACCTCATATAGTTCAGAAGACGGTCGAACTGATTATTGTACATGCGCTTTTAAAAAAGCAGCATGCTGAAAATTTCACAAAACAGTTGGAAAGTTTTAATTGATTGGAGATGTCAGATCTGTTCCAGGTGGGAGGGAAGAAAGTACTGTCTTCAAACTCATTAGTGCTTTAATTTTTACCAATCCCCTCGGCTGTTGGGTGTGAATTCATAATTAAATTCACTTTTAAAAACTTTCAGTTCAACGAAAACAGAACTGGGCCTCATTGCAGGTTCCAGTATCATTGTTCCAGATTTTGCCTGAGATATCCAATGTAGTGATTCTCTCACCGATTGGTAAGCCTGATTCACACGCATCGCAGGCTTTAAGACAGTATTTTCCCATCCATTCCGGTGCTAGTGTACACTCTCCTTCCTTTGCCAGCTCAATGCAGCTCGAGTCATCTGGTAGACGATTGAAGCAGGGTCCACCTGAAAATACATAAATCCAGAGTTATTGAGTTAAGGGACGATAACTCAACGACGGAGCAGCACCCATGGTCTGCGTGTGGACCTACCCTTCCCCTTCCCTCCCCTCCCCTCCCCTAGCGTGAGCAACTCCATGGGTAAATGCTTCTTCCGTAGCAATGTGAAATATAACTGATAGAATAAACAGTACAGCAACTTAGAGCAACGACGCAAGCATTTATCTTCTTTTTCTCTATAAAATCTTTGATCGTCTTAGGGAATTGTCTGTCCTTGTGACTGAATATGTGCTGGGCTAAGCACAACCAATAGATTCACCATAGAGCAGTCTGTAGACATTAGTTGGGTTCAACTCATGCCGGGCTGTAAATTCTATGTCTGATTTTGTACATCGCTTCAAAACAGTGTACAAGTCGTGCATCAGTTTGTTTGAGAGCAAAATGAGACTTTATACAGCGTTTTTTTAGCTGCCTATGTCACTTATTGTACTTACATTTAGCACAAGCCTTAGCACAGTTTTCTAGCATGTATTCAGTGTTCGATTCACACTCTCCCACAGAAGCGTCCGCATAGCACTTATCATCTCCAGCTTTATTCTCACAATCTATAACAAGTAGAAGCAACCCTGAATAGCTATTTACAGTACCCACAGCCACGCCTACCTATACACGGTGTGTGGGCGAGCAGTATAAAGGGATAGCAGGATAACTCAATGGTTGGAATGCTTGGCTCAAGACCGAAAGATTCTGGGGTCAAGGCTGAGCACCCACTGTGAGAATGACCACCTCACATAATTACTAGCTTCTACTGCTCTACAAGCCTCAGGTGTCCAAATGGCCAAGTGCCCTAATAGAATAAACATCTGAATACTGTACTTATTCAGAGATACCCACAGCCATCCCCGCCCATCCACCCACCCACCATGTAACTCTCTATATTCACCAGTGATGATCGACAATAGATTCGCATAGAGCGCTGTAGAAACTAGTCGTTGGAAGACTTTTGTGAATGTTTAGCATTTACTAAAATTAATAATAGTATTAAACCTAAATGGAAGCAAATACACTGGTTTATTCATTTGGCAGAGTTGAGCGCATTACACAGGTAAAGATGACTCCGCCTACTAACCTGGCTCTGGGTTAGCACAGATTCCACAGGTGCTGCGACAGTTAGCAGACATCCAGGCTGGGTTTTTCTCGCAGTGACCAAGCCTCTTCCACTCTTGGCACTGCTTAGCATCAGGATATAGGTCCTCACAGACCTGTGTGCGATCGCACCAATCACAGCTAGCCTTACAGTTGTGAAGCATCCAGGCCGGGTTTGCTGAGCACTCGCCTGCCTTAGCATAGACTTCACAATCTGAGTCATTTACTCTGCAAAAGGTGACCATAGAGTTAGAGTTAGGGGAGGATAACTCCATGAGTGATCTCTGCTACGTTATGCATATCTTCTCACCAAAGTTGACTCTTTTTTTATTGTTCTATGCAGGTACTTGGCCATCCCATTAAACGGACTTGCTAAGTTTAGGCCCGTTAAACTGGTAGGAGATGGGATTTATGTAAGGAGGTCATGCTTACAGTGGACGCTCAGCAAGACTAGGACTTGAAGCCATGATCTTTCAATCTTTAGTCAAGCACTCCACCCATTGAGTTATCCCACTGTCCCTATAAGCCACTCAGAACAGAGTGCTAGGATTGTGATAGCCTGTTGATGATTTGTGGCTACTAGTGAGGGTCTAGTTGAAATCATTCAATTCGAAAGCTCTATTGTGTATTATGATGTGCGTGGGTCTAATGCTTTTGTTATGTTCTGTATTCGGCAGTAATCAGACTCAGGCAAGCCCCTCGAGCAAAATTTTTGGTTTCACACATCAGAGAAAACCTCGGGATATGCACTCAAATAAAAGTGACTTCAGGCTAGATGAGTCATGAACTTGAATGATCCAACCAGATATATCTCTTCAGTGTGGGTGGGGAGTATAGGAATTGTGTTCCGCAGATGCATTGTGTAAGTTTACAATTTATCCCGGTGTTTGGGGTAAGGTGGTGGCTTAATGCATAGCTTACTGCATTGGATTGTGAATCGCATCTATGGCTCATGGTCCGCCACCACCTGGTTGTTTCTTCACCCTCGTTGAATTCAGATCTCAATGTTAAGTAGAGAAAGGACACATAGAAAATGACCTTCTCTGTGGGGTACACAGACCATCGCATTCCCTAAGCTAATGATGCTATCCAACTAGGAGAAGATGATTTGATCAATCTTACCTATTCTCACATCTTTTGGGGGGTAAAACGATTCTATCCTCAGCATTGCATTTCTTACAGCTTTTCTTACAGTTTCTAATCATCCAGATAGGGTTGAGTGAACACTCATCAGCCGCTTTCCATTTATCACACTCAGCGTCCGAGTCATGCAAATTCCTAAAATGCAAGATAACATACATCATGCAACCAATTACCCGGGTGTGAGCTGCTCTGCTCTGCTCTGCTCTGCTCTGCTCTGCTCTGCTCTGCTCTGCTCTGCTCTGCTCTGCTCTGCAGCTCATAGGCTGTGCTACCTGGTCTAGAGAAAAGAAACCATGTGATTCAGACCGTCAGACTGTCAGATTGTCAGCCTGTGAGGTTGCTACCTGAGTTATGTAGCGGTAAGCAGTCGCATCTCACAATATCTTGATATCCCATTTCGTATTGTCAAAGTTGTGGGTTCAGCCATCATCGAGTGCGGAAATTCTTTTTCCGCACACTTTCTTTCTTATATTGGGATATAGCACCTATACATAAATTCATCAAGGCCTAGTCTAAATTTTCTAGCTATCCTAATTATAGTTCCAGACTCCAGGGATTATAAAAAGTGTGTAAGTAGCTTTTTTCCATTGTATGCATTATCCAGTATCACAGTGACTTTTGGAGGCCGGGCAATAGCATATCAGATGTAACAATACATCAGAGCATCAATATGATAGCACTCACTGTGTACATACAGACCAATGCGTATGAAATTCTCGTCCCAAAACATGTCAACAAGATGACAAGTGAAGGGATGATACCAGCAACAATTGGATTCAAAAAGCCAAATAAAATTAGTTATCCAAACAATGTAAATAAGGTTTTTCACAGCTTATAACTGCAGAGGTGTAACAATGATACTGGCTTGCTCATGGTAGTTCATGCTAAGCTGTAACTAGTATCTAACCCAGCAGTTTCTCTACAATGGTGAAAATGTCATACAAGAAAAGAGAAGAAAAAGACTGATATGAGGTAATCATGACTATATAAGGTAATCATGACTATATAAGGTAATCATGACTTACTCGCAATCTGTAGATGGGTCCACAGTGACAGTCACGGTTGGAAATGTCTGGCAAGAATTGGTACCATCAGGACATACACATTTACAATGTCTATCCACATATCCTTCACCACTGCATCGTATGTTAGTCGGACAGTTCTCTACAAGATAAAATCCGGTATGTTCGTTCTAGTGAGATTTATTTTAAAAAAAGGGTTGGATCTGGCGTATTTGGAGTAAAATTGTCATCTTGATATACTTGTAAGAAAACCTCACTAAAACTGTTCAAACTACTATCTGCTAACTGGGCATAGTCAGGCCAAATTTGTGAAAGGTCGCTTTGAGCCAACCATGCAGCTATCCTCCCTGTGACGATAACTCTATGGTGTAACCTAAAAATGAGGTTGAGGTTCGGTGACTATAGCACGCTGGGCTTAGGGGTAGGACCCGGGATTCCTGGTGCAGCTCCTAGTGTCGCTTCACTCATTCTTCCACTCTTGTTGGAGTCTAGTTGTGCTAAGAGCATCTTCCTCTATAGGGTCCATTCTTGTCAGAAAGCCTGGGGCAAAATGATGCTAGCCACGTAACTTTGACCTCATCTCCCCCTGTTGATTCCCTCTCTATAGTTGCATGGATGTTAGAGAAAGTTTTACTTTCAGGGTTTTATTTTGCACGAGTCTCATACTCTTTTTTATCTCTAATCAGTCGCATATGCTGTATTTCTAGGTCAATGGCTTCAATAAAATGAATTCTATAATCACATTCCGTATTTACGCAAAGAGACTTGATTACTATGTTGGGATGTCGAATCGTGAACGATTTTTCGGTTCTAATCAAGAAGTTAAGGTTGAGAGAGGATAACTCTGATCTGATCGAAATCCATCCTGAACTCAACTGCGCTCCCTCGCCGGGACCGAAATTTTTTCAAAAAATATTCACCTCTTTCACTTCTTGCCATATGACTCACTGATATGTTTCAACTCAGTGTTAAGACAACTGTTATGCATTCCTTATCAAATGTGTAAACAACTGACTGGTATTAACTGATGACCTTTTAAACTTGTGTTTGAACTACACATTCGTATGACATAAACTTTCTGATAAGATAAAAACTACGCAAGCAGTAGGAGAAATGACGGTGATCAACTATTTGATTTCACTCTAATTCGAGCTTCAATTTGAACGCAAACGGCCGGTGAATTCCTAAACCAAGTGTTTTTGATAGCTCTATATGTGCCCTCATTGATTTATCTGATCAAGTGCAGTGATCAGCCTCTCCACCCTCTACCTGGTCACCAGCCAGTTTCTGTGATTCACAGTTATCTCAAAATGACTTACAAGTTCTAGGGTACAAGTACCTCAGTACTGCATGAAATGGACTCACGAGATGCCGACCATAAAACTCCTTTATATACCAGTGTTCCGACACATGTGCATGTGTACGTATACATACTCCCATATACCCATACCCCCGAAAGAGGTATTTCTCTGAGCCATACATATATACCCCATAAAAGAGGTCAGCAGGGTTTCAGTACATGCATATGTACGCTATACGTACCATCACATTTATACATTGTGTTGACGACTTTAATATCTCGGAAGGTGAGCTCTTTTCTGTAAACTCTGCCTATAGACTTTTCTTTCCCCTGGTCCTTAGCACGAATTGTCTGCTTTTTACCATCAACTGAGAACGCCTGTAACATTATAGAAAAAGTATATATAGAAGTTTTAAGTGAGAAGTCAGGATTTGTCTATTGCTGTTTAACCAAGAGTTCCGATAGTATATAGGCTAGCTCAATGGGTGTGCGTGGCTCCAAGTGGAAAGATCTGGGTTGAAGCCCTAGTCATGCTGAGCACCCACTGTGAGTATGAACTGCTCACATAATTCCTAGCTCCTACGGCTGCAACAATTAAGCCTCAGGCTTGGAAGGTCCATTTAACAATATGGTCAAGAAGTTTTTGAAGAGCTTATCATTCCGTAATTATTCATATCATATTGTTTCGAACTGTTCTATAGCGCTGAATCTTCGCAAGTAATACAATCAATCTCTTCGAAAATGAAAGAATTCGCCTGCTTTCTACTTTTAAATACACTACCAGTTCACCAGTTATCTTTTCAAAACAAAATGAGCTTCATCTTCATGCATAGTCAAGTATACTGAGAATGGGAAACCGGGACAACTCATTGGTGTGCTGGGCTCAAAACCATGACAATCTGGGGGCGAATCTCGTTCATTGTAGGCTCCTGCTGTGAGTATCGAGCTCCTTACATATATTCTAGCTCAAAACAAAAACAAGCCTCACTATGAGGTGGAGCGGTGATATTGATCCGCTCGCGGTGTTCCTTGCTAAGCCGTAACTGGCGAAAGAAACAAACTTGTATCCAACCTGTGAGCTTCACCATAGCAGTGAAGTCGCCATATGTTCAAGAGAAAAGATATACTCTTTTATTACTTACAGTGATACCATAGTGCATAACTGAGGAGAGATCGTATGGAATGTTAACGTCTGTCCTGAATGCACTCTTTGAGTATTTGTTGAACCATTGCTTTAGTTCTGGTTGCACATTATCCCAGAGAATCTCAATATGTTCATCTCTTCCTGGTAACTGGTGCTCATGAACCATACCGATAGCGTGTCCTAGCTCGTGAAGATAAAGTCCTTTCTGCAAAATACCAGGTAATCAGATATTGATGGTTCGACATGGGCACCTAGAGATGACAGATTGGAGGTTGACATCATCAAATCAAATCAAGGTTGATAGTTATCCATGGTTTTCTAAAGCAGTTTGGGGTTTGTTGGAGTGGTAGGAGCTAGGAACTATGTGAGGGGCCCATTTTCACAGTGGGCACTCAGCATGACTAGGTCTTCAACCCAGAATCGTTGGATCTTGAACCAAGCACTCTAACCATTGAGCCATACTACTATCCTACTATAATAAGGTTATCCTCGAGGAGTTAGAGTAAACTAGCCTGACATATTGAGTGTGGTATTTCTGAATGGTTATTTGGTTTTCATGACCGTAGATGTGATTCTTTCATGTAAATGTGGTTATTTTACGAACAAAATAACCGGCGGTATGGCAATGATATTGCATTGCCATAGAGTGACTTGCACTCATGTATATATGTGTATGTCTTATAAAGTATTTTTGGGCAGAGTAAAGGTCAAGGCTAAAATATTTACAAATATCACAACTTCAGAAAAGGTGTTAGGGGATGCATGAACATAGTCAACTATAGTCAGCAATACTCACAAATCTGCAGCCTGGTGCCTCTAGATTTAGGTTCTGAGATCCACCAACTTGTCCGAGCTGAGAATTACACCTACAAAGCAGCTTCAAGTGTTAGCAATGCTCCACCATAGACCTATTCTCCCCCATATCTTAGTATGAGTATATGGCAGCTGGGGAAAGTAGAAGCAAGTAAGCAGGCAGCAGTAACTACGTTGTCCTTGCTTGGCTCCTTATACGGAATCTTTCTAACAAGAGGTGTAGAGTATCTGCTACTAGATAAGGATTCCTCTGAATTGGGGTTCGCCACACCTAGTCAGAATGTATGGCTCTCTTACCCAAATCCGTTCTTGATGACAAGTCTATTTCTGTCTGATTTCTCAGCCGGTTTAAATTTTAGGCAGGTGTGTTGTTCCCATTCCTGCATAGCCAACTGTATGATAGCTCTCTCATTACCAGCTAGAAAGGGACACATAGAGGTGTGTGTATGGGCGTACAGTATGACACACTCTGGGAAACTCAATATTCAGTATCCTGGTTTCTGTACTACTCCTGACAGGAAGTCAGATGATACATACATAGACATATGATGGGGCATTATGCGCACCACCGTACAGTGGTTGTAGTATAATAAATCTAATAATTTGATGCTCTACTTTTGTACTAAATTATATTTTTAAATATGCATTTGATTTATTTTGAAATCATCAAATTATTTAAAGATCGGCTTTTTGTTGGTTTTGGTTTTTTGCTATTGAGACACCAGTTTTATCCCAGTTTTATCCCATTTTTATCCCAGTTTTATCCCAGTTTTATCCCATTTTGTTAGAAGCATCTCGGAACATCTCAAAACACTCCTAATTCAGGACACCTGTTTTAGGCCAACCCTCCTCTTGTTCCTCATGCTGCTTATAAAGAGAGCTCTTCCTATGTACAACCAAGCCTTGAAGACCCTCTCTGACATCCTCATCTGGTAAGTTAAGGTATTCACATCTTCATCCCATCATTATCTGGTAAACCTTCTGGTGGTGGGTAATATAATCTAAGATTCTGTTATGACTGTGATCTCAATTGCGTGGGCATCACATCAAAAACATTGGTACAGACCGCACAGGTCACCAACCAGCACTGAAGCAATCAAAACAAGCTTAGAGATGAGAAAACCTATTATCCACCAGGGGACTGGGAAATAGTAAAAGTTAGTAGTAGTTGGACCAGGTGTCTTTAACTCACTGAAGTCCCATGGATTGATGACGAAAGGGATGACCTTGTTATCCCATGGTTTAGACTTGGTGTAGACTTTCCTTTTGAATCTTCCAAGACTAAAATATAACAATAATCATAAAAGTGCGTTCACGTAGAAATTTAAATAAAGGACCCCCTTCCCAAAGGGAAAAATTTCTGAAATTCTTACATAGATAGGCCCATAAAGTTATGTGTAAGCATTTCACAGAAGCTGAAGATAACTACATGCATAATTAAGGTCATCCTTTGTAGTTACATGAGCGATAGTTACAGTATGAGCAAGGTTGCATGTTTTCTAAATCTTGGCCCGGTATCACGGGTAGGCGCTCTGTGAAGCGGAGACTCTATAGGTACATACCCAGATATGGAGGGAGATGACTGTGGTGTGTATAAAGACAGATACTGTTGTTGAGTAAGCACCATATCCAGCTCGGCTAGTACCGTAGAAGGATCACCACTGACAAGCATAGGAATCACGTCTACAAGTAGGAATAGGGTATAGCTCACTGACTAGAGCTCCAACAGGCCTCAGGCTTAGGTGGTCTGAGGGTGGTCAAATGTCCATCTAGAGGAATAAATAAAGTGATAGAAAGTATCAACAGTCTGTAGGGTTAAAAAAGGGTAGAAAAATAAAAGAATGATACAGGTGAACCAACCTCACATGTATTGATAAAAAAGATGGGGCTTTTTAGCATTACGCTGATTAGGTATTGGGATCATACATCAGACATGAAGTCATTTCAAGCAATGACCTCACTTGTTGGGTGAGATAGAGAAGAGTAATCATAGATGAGTGATCGCACTGATTGGGACAGTCCATAGAGAGCCGCATGATCTGCGCTCATGGGAGGATCAGTAATTCTGCTTCTATACAGAGGCAACTCTCCGACTTAATCATAGAGGCTGTAGTCTGAGCTCAGAGCCCTCGTTTGCAACCTTTCACTCAAGTTTGGAAAACCCGTCTTAGGGCAAAAAAGAATGGTGTGAAAGTTGCCTTGTATGAACGCCGGATCACAATCAGAAACAGTAATGGGGTGACAGATGAAAGAGAGACTAGCCAACTAGTAATACGATAGCTGAAAGAAGATAAAAGTGTCATGCCGAGGGTTGCCTCATACCGGGTTTACTTATATCATCAGTCGATCGAACCTTTCTGGTACGATTGTTGCCTTGAAACAGTAGACATGTTGATACAATGAAGGCAGAGCACAGTAAAACAGTTAAATATGCAAATGAGCTACAGGCGAAAAGATGTCTTACTGAGATTTATTTACTGAGACTTCCTTGTGTCTCGGTATCCAGTCCATAAAATCCATTATCTCTGGGCTTTACTTTTGATATCAATACTATGAGACTTCAGTGAAACAAGCAGTGTACATTGTAGAAGGACAGCTTCTTTGTGAATTTCGGATTTTTTATGTGAAAGCAGGTTATGCCATAGCTTTATATATCTATGGTATTTTCAGATTACCACCGTAGTGCCATATACCTGTATATAATGTATACAGGGTTAGGCATAAATTGCACAGAAGTCACCAAGAGTAGCCTGAATCAATTATTTACCAGCACTGGGAGCGGTTGCGTGGGAGCGAATAACTTCTCTTATAATCTCATCCATCGTGAGATTTGAGCCCACTGGCTCTGATCTGAGTAGCGCCACATTATCTGATGGCTTCTGAATTAGGAATGGTCGAGAACCAAGCACCTGCAAGAACAATGCGGGGAGGCTGTGAATGTTCAGCTTCTAAGGAAGGACCTGATCTAATGGATTTGTACAGGGAAGATGTATATGAATTCCAACCTAAACTGCTGAACTCCTAGTCCCTGACTACTGGTGTTACTCCTGATTCTATTTCTACTTGGTGATTCGTGAAAAACACTTATTTTTATTGATTATTGAGAAATAAACCCTGTCGTATCATCAAAAATATGAGATAATGCTGTGCTGCGTGTTTGTGGTACTCACGCTATTCCAAACTTCCAATGCTCCAAAATTTAGGAGGTCCACCTGACAGGATGGCTAACTTTGTGATTATTACTAAGCCAAAAATGTGTAGCAGCAGTTGACGGGTAAAACATGGGTTGAGTTTTGAGGGAGCAGGCTTAGCTTAGGGCATGGCTTAGTGTTTAGTATACACAATTTGTGCGCATGTAAGTCATGGTTCCGAATCCCAAAAAAATGATGGTGGCAGGAACAGGAAGGACATCCAACCTTATTTTGCTACTGAGCTCCAGCAAAGTCTCTCTTTTAACCAAACTCTATGACCTCGTTCAGGGAATAATAGATTGGAGTATAAGCGGAAGCAAGAATGGGTTGAGTTTTACTCACGTTTGATGCAAAGGTCGCCAACAGTGGGGTCGCTGTGGTCTGCTGGGTATAGATGTGAAAACGCAACTGATGAATGCAAAAGTACGAGTGAAGCCTTATTTATGACTCATTGCTTTTGGTGGCATGCTCATATGAATAAAATGAATGGATAATCTACATTCATGAGCATGATTTTGAATGCTGGCAAATCACGTTTACAACCAAATACCGAGTGCTTAGTCTCAATGCGATTCTTATGTATGCAAAGATGAGGTGGTGATAAATGTTTGGTTATCGGAACAAATGCAACTTCTTCTCATAATTTTTCATAAAAACAGGGAGCAGTCATGCCTTAGAGGTTAAAACACATGACTTGCATATAGTAAATTTTGTTTTGAATCCCAGAAATTCAATAATGGTGACAGCAAGGGCACCCAAACTTAATTCGCTTCTGCGCTGCTGTGACAAAAAGGGATACATTCTGTACTCACCTGCTGACTAGTAGTGATGACTAGTAGTAGCAAAAATAGCATCATGCTCGTACTGATAGCTGAGAAGGCCTGAACCCTTCACAGATTAATGCGTATGTAATTGTATGTAATATACTATCAGACTGTGTTTTCAAGCAGTGAACAGGTACCAGCAACAGCTGAAATTGAATACTGGGTAGGGACCCTATCATTCTTTTATAGGTTTTTAATCGGATACATATGAATCACTAATGAAACAAATGCGCCAATCAACAGGGTTCAGGATTGAGTCAGGAAAAATGCCTAACTAAGTGATAGGGTCAAGTGACTCAATCTAAGCTTGCCACCATAAACAAAGTTTCCTTTGAGGAGTGTTTGTTATTTACACTGTAGTAAAAAAAATTATGCAGTCTGCACTGAACTCTCTTGTTTGTGCCATAGTATTGAGTATAAG
>Ga0224511_10001687_pt1 | contig 13769 bp, 11 predicted proteins | sample SF_May12_sed_USG_2_FD_169988 | JGI IMG/M metagenome (GOLD analysis project Ga0224511, IMG submission 169988) | Sediment microbial communities from San Francisco Bay, California, United States - SF_May12_sed_USGS_8_1 | ecosystem: Environmental > Aquatic > Marine > Sediment | place: USA...
GATTTTGATTAGATAATATAAAAAACGAAAAACGGTATGTAACAGTTTGATTTCCGTTTTTCGTTTTATCGAATGTAAAACGAAAAAGGAAAAGACGGTATGTACACGGACCGGAGAGATACTCAGTACGTTTGTTTTTGGCTGTGAAATGTGGGGTAAAATACAAATGAAGGCATTTAGAAGACATTCATCTTACCCGGTTTTGAGGTAGGTATCACAGATGAAGCAGGGTCTGTAGAAACAAACAAAAAAAGATACATAAAGGGGTGGTTTAACAAAAAGACGATGTTTTGGTTTCCCTACAAAAGTGGATTTCATACTGCACAGTTCTAATTTACATCATTTTAACATAAAATTATTGTTGTATTTGTATTTTATTGACCACAATCTTACTCACCTTATTAGTATTTTTGCTAGACAACTTTAAAAGGCATTTAAAACGTAGTAATTTTTGCAACGGTTTGTCGTTAAAAGTCCCACAAACGTTAATTATACAAATATAATAATACAAAAACTAAGGTTACAAATGTTATTTGACATTAAAATATATGTTGAAGGTATGCATGTATTTAAATATAACTGAAAAGAAAGAAAACTGTTTAGTTCCTTTAACACATTAAGATAAATGGAACTTTTTGAGGTTGTGTTTTTCAGGAAAACAAATTCTGTATCAGTCTTAACTATTATGTCTTTTTGAGGTTGTGTTTTTCAGGAAAACAAATTCTGTATCAGTCTTAATTATTATGTATGTAAAAATTGTTTTTAAATAGGGCAATGATAAATAAAAATCAAATTGAGTCTACTTTAGCTGCGTGTTGAGAAAAACACCCTTACTATTTGGTTGAATGTGTACAGACGACTTGTCAATTTTAAAGAGGCTGTTTTCTAGTCCCGCGACAATAATTTCGCGCAGAACGCCTCGTGTGTGGGAGTAAATATCAACAGCGCTCTTGAAATGAATGATGAATCCCACTATCACACTCCCTGAGCTGAAACCAACAACACTGTTTATTTCGAATAATGTTTTTTTCGAATAATGGTTATTTCGAATAATGACTATTTCGAATGATAATAAAAATTCTAATTTTGAAATCGAACACATCAGCTATATTTCATTTTTCTAAAAATCCGTACAAAAGTAATATGTTGTAAATTTATGTACACATAAAATATGTGACTTGGATTTAAACTTTTAATATAGTTTTACATAACAATATCAATTTAAGGGAAAATATTAAATAAAATCAGAATATATTTCTTTATGTAAGGAACAAAAACTTCATAAAGTTATGATGAAAAGGTTACTTACCTAATATTTACAACTTCTGTATGAGAATATGAAGAATGATAACTACTTTGACTAAATATGATGTTCATCTGAAAAAGAATAACAAATATAACTTTAGAGTAAAGATCGACATCAAACATACGACGCTTAAACAAGCTTAAACGAAAACAAGGTGAACATTACTCAATTTATATTATAATTCCAAAACATCGCTGTGTTCTTCAACCCTAAATTATGAGAAAATATGTAGAAAGTTAAACTATTTATTTATATATTCATAAACCATTGGCAAAGGAGACAGAAAATAGTGTAGTGAAAAAATCCCTACTACGTAATATTTTCCGTTTGTACCGCATGCGTTCTTGTTTGGAACAAACTAAACCCAACGTAGTGTTACATAAGTGACAGTAATGCATCTATGCGCCACCGTACTTACTTGATATGTAAATGACCACTTGGCATCTATGCGCCACCGTACTTACTTGATATGTAAATGACCACATGGCATCTATGTGCCACCGTACTTACTTGATATGTGATTGACCACATGTCATCTATGCGCCACCGTACTTACTTGATATGTAAATGACCACCTGGCATCTATGCGCCACCGTACTTACTTGATATGTGAATGACCACATGGCATCTATGTGTCACCGTACTTACTTGATATGTGAATGACTACATGGCATCTATGTGCCACCGTACTTACTTGATATGTGAATGACCACATGGCATCTATGTGCCACCGTACTTACTTGATATGTGAATGACCACATGTCATCTATGTGCCACCGTACTTACTTGATATGTGAATTACCACATGGCATCTATGTGCCACCGTACTTACTTGATATGTGAATGACCACATGGCATCTATGTGCCACCGTACTTACTTGATATGTGAATGACCACATGGCATCTATGCGCTACCGTACTTACTTGATATGTGAATGATGAGGAAAATAGGCGGAACACGTTGGAGGATGTATTGCTATACTGAGGCTTGTATGAAGAAAAAGGCCCCTGAAGAATGCGTAATCGCCCGTCTACTCGATCTGTACGGAACTGTATCACTGGAATCGAAGTAGAAATCGGTCAATCAATCAGTCAATCAATTATTCAATCAATCAATCAAAAATTTATTGATCAATGGATAATTTAATAAATTGTTCGTTCGTTTGTGTTTTTTTCATTCGTTCTTTCGTTTGTACTTTCTTTCGTTCGTTCGTTCGTTTGGTCGGTCTGCCTGCCTGCCTGTCTGTTTGTCTGTCTGTTATTCATTTATTCATTCACACATCCATACATTGTACCAAATGATCAATTAATCGTATTTTTAACCATTCATCCTTTCCAATCAATTACCCAGTCAATCAATCAATCAATCATTTAACTCAATCAATCAATTCATCAATAAAAAACGCACGGCAGTTTAAATCAAAGAAGTATTAAAACAGGCAAGCTACATTAACAAATGTATCAGAGCATAAAAAATGGGACATTGCATTGAGAACAATTGATTGGGCCCGAGATGAACACCATCTATTTTACTGCAAATAGGAAGACAATGACATAAAATTATGCAAATAGATACAGCTTGGTATTGATTTTAATTAAAGGAAGATTTTGTTTAGAAAACACAACAACTGAGAAATGATTTCTTGACTAAAGAACAAAATAAGCCATATTTGGCACTGATAAACTGATACGTCCTATAGATTTGTCTATTCTAACTGTAGTAACTGATGCGCAAAATAACCAACACTGACCTTTGCTAACAGCAAGGTCCATAATACCATTATTGACAACATTTCATTCTTTCCTTGTTGCTTTCGACAATGTATGTTTCCTTTGTCATTGTAAAAGTATAGGCAGATATTAAAGTATCAGTAGTGATTAACCTTAAAACCTTAAATGACCTTCTTTGTAACGGCTTAAGCGTATATAAATAAACCGTTTGTTGTCTCTAAAAACACTCTCGTGTATAGTTTTATTTCCGAGGAGGCCTACAAAAAACAAAATTGACGTCAGATGGATTTCAGCCTACTTTCCAAGACTCACCCTTCAGCACATTGACAGGTTTGTCATAAGCCCTTGATAATTCAGTAGAAACTGTACACACTTCTCGCAATGTTACGATTTTTATTAGAACATTGACCACTGGCTTGCTTATGCGCCTTTAAATGATCTCAGAAAAGGCAAAAGTATATTTTGCGTGCTCCAATTTATTCCTAGCAATTGGTCATATATTTTATATATAATTAGATATGGCGAAGAAAAAGAAAAAAGGAAAACCAACGAATAATATTTACATGAATATATAAAACAACGACTATTTTTGTATACATGTATATATGTTATTGAAGAAAGGCAGTAAAAAGGAACCAACGATATAACGACCTGTTATCTACAACTATTTAAAGACCAAGTAACATATAAAATACCAAGAAATAAAATAAATAATAAAGTGTGTCATGGTTATTCAAAAACTCAACTAGCACAAACAGTAACACAAAACTTCAAGTCGAAAGGATTTCGTTGTTTAAATGTCAGACTAATTGAATAAAACATACAAAGATGCTGGTCCAATTACGTATTGCCCGCATAGTTGAAAGAAACATTATAAATATTATATTGGTCAAATACGAAGGTGTGGTGTCTTATTATATTAACTCAGTTTTGCAGACAAGCATACCGTTCGACTATTTCACGTTCAATGAACTGTTTTTCCAGTTGTTATATACCGCGTATCACTTTCAGATATTGTGACATAAGGACATGTTTTCAACGGTAATGTTTTAGCTATGCATACATACTATGTAATATTACAGACAAACCGTGTGGTCTTTTTATGTTATATTAAATTTGTATTTGAACGTAAATAAGACTCGCAAAAAAACTTGCTTACAATCTGAGGACGGCTGTATGCTCCCTCGGTCGCCATCTGGAAAAGGTAACATAGGCTATAGGAAACGCAATACATATATTAGAAGAGGTAACATGACATACAAAAGGGTTAAAAAAAATCAAGAAAATATCGCATACAAAAAAGAAGATTTCATATGATTATACTCAGTTGTATATAAATTTATCATGCTAGATACAAAAGATAACTTTGTCATTGCATATGGAATAAGTATTATTTTTCAATAGAAGAGGCAACGAGCAACGTGGCAAAAAGTAGTGTACACGGTCAGAATAGAACCAACGAAGATGAAAACGGAAACATGCGCTAATGAAAACGTAATATAGTAGAAAAAGTACACTATGGTGCTGTGGAAAGGTAACACAGTTGAAAGGTACCATAAGATAACATGGAAAGGTAACAAAGTAGAAAATGTAACGTAGTAAAAAGGTAGCCTAAGGTGCTGTGGAAAGGTAACACAGTCGAAAGGTACCATAATATGCTATGGACAGGTAACATAGTACAAAAAGTACCGTAAGATGTTATGGAAAGGTAAGGTAACACAGTAGAAAAGGTAACATAGTAGAAAAGGTACCCTATGATGTTATGGAAAGGTAACACGGTAGAAAGGTACCCTATGATGTTTTGGAAAGATAACACGGTAGAAAGGTACCCTATGATGTTTTGGAAAGGTAACACGGTAGAAAGGTACCCTATGATGTTATGGAAAGGTAACATAGTAGAAAGGTACCATATGATGCTATGGAAAGGTAACATAGTAGAAAGGTACCATATGATGCTATGGAAAGGTACCTAACATAGTAGAAAAGGTACCCTAAGATGCTTTGAAAAAGTAACATAGTAAAACTGTAACCTAAAATGCTATGGAAAGGTAACATAGTATAAAAGGTACCAAAAGATGCTATGGAAAGGTAACATAGTATAAAAGGTATCCTAAAATGCATTGGAAAAGTAGCATAGTAGAACGGTACCCTAAATGGTATGGAAAGGTAATATAGTATAAAAGGTACCATAATATGCTTTGGAAATGCAACACAGTAAAAAGGTAACATAGTAGAAAAGGTATCCAATGGTGCTATGGGAAGGTAACATAGTGGAAAAAGGTACCCTAAGATGCTATGGAAAGGTAACATAGAAACGATAACATTTGAGATAGAAAAGATGATGGATACATACAAAAATCATCGTTCAGTTGTTGTATACACAAACACATTTCAGTGTTGAAAGGTTTAACTTGTTAATCAAACCTTAAAACCATAATTTGTTTATTGAACTATTTCATACGGAGCGCAGCTATTTAGAGTTATTCGGCATTGCATTCTATGTTTTTGCACGCTGGTTTTCAACTAGAAGATTCGAACGTTTGATACACTTTAATTTTAAGATTAGTTTTTATTTAAACAAGAGGTATTGTTCTACATAACGTAGATCAAGTATGTTTGTAACTGTTTTAGGGGTTTTCTTTATCTTTTTATTATTTTTGCAATGCATGCCTACTCTTAAACTAGCTTATAGTAAGGTTGAAATCTGCTTTTATACAATAATGTTTATTGTATTTAACAGCTGTTAAAATACACTTGCTTTAGTCATAATTTTGCAGTACGGTAACCATATAACGTTTAATACATAAAATGAAACTTTAGTTAAAGTTTTATTATTTCAAGATTGCATATTCTTATGCATACAAACATACTTTTAAAGTATAGAACGATTTGTACCGGTTGTTGTAGTTTTGTTATGATTGTTAAGCGTTTAATTGCCTTCATTGATCCTTGCCTGCCGTGGATTGATGGTTTCTTTTCTATTTTGATTTCATTAGAAAAACATAAACATCACAGAAACAAATCGCAACGAGTTTTTAACGAACCCATAAAAGAAGTTTATAGACGAAATACGATTGAGTGCTTTTATAAACGACCAATAGCTTTCACTTGTTCGACAAGTCTTGACAGAGTTTCCTCGATATCCAACAATTAATGTCACACTGCCTTAATCAATGTAGAAATCTGATTTTGCCAGACAAAACCGCGGCACACAAGTGGCCAATAACAGCGCCATTGTTTTAATGCCTGACAGTTGTTAATAACATAGTTTTGTATCAGTTATGACAATATATTTCTAAGCCGTCCCATGGTGTCTTAGGGAAAAGAAACTTCTTCGATACAGTATTGTGACAGTAAAAGTGGTCTAAATAGTATAAGGCTTTTTTGGCTTCCATTCTCTTTCAGACGTCTGTGCATATTCTGAATTCCTGGGAAGGAGTTAATGGAATCTTCGAAACAATATCGCCAATAAATAACTTACTAAATAAATACTTGCTACGGACCTTATTAGAAAGATAAATAAACGAGGTAATTTGGAAAATGACAAAGAGATCGTACATGACAATAATTAGATTTTAGAGTTTTAACGATCTTTCAGAGATGTACTCTTTGTATGCGGATATTTCACCATAACAAATGCAATTGTGTATGTTTGTTTGCATACAGATAGAAAACATTATATATTCTTTCTCTATACATAAATAATATAAGTAATAAGCGTATAAATAAATAAATAAATAAAAAAATAAATAAATAAATACATAAATAAATAAATAAATAAAATAAGTAAATAATAATATAAATAATAATAATAATAATTATTATTATTAGTAGTAGTAATACAGTATTATTATAATTCTTATTATAATTCTTCTTCTTCTTCTTCTTCTTCTTATTATTATTATTATTATTATTATTATTACTATTAATATTAATTGCCAAAGCGTTTATCTTGCTTTGTGAAACTATATTTGTATATCACCATGACAATAACTTGCATGAGTATATAATGTGCCAGGACACAGCACAGATCTGGTTTGAGATGATGATGTTCGCCGTCACCTTCCGCAGCAATTCACCTTTTGTTGACGAGTGTCTCAAGTCAATACGGATGTCAATATAGCATGTTTTCTTTTAATCATTATTCGAGGCACATTCTTCAATCTAAGACAGTGTTTTATCGTAGTGAAAAGAACACTATCGACTGAGTTTCGGACATTCCAAGTTGCCATAATTGACACTTTTAAAGTTGTTACCACTACCTTACAGACATTCAAACAATGATACATGAATTGTTTACATGTGTGGTGGTGCTTTAGTCTGAAGAAATCAGATATGGCATCGTGACGTTTATTGTTGCGGTTGGAGGAAGAATCCGTCATGACGTGTTGAACAAGTGATTTATTTATATTAGTAGTTTGCAAATCGATCAACTCTTGTTTTTATTGCACTCGTCCATAATACTTGTTAGGAATCATTTACATTTTTTCTGTTAGTGTTTTGTTCGTCATAATTACAATTTCTTGTAAATACTTTAAACACCAAAATACAAATGTCAACAGGGGACAATGTCAATGTTCACCAATCACGCTATTCATTCCTGCGCATCACCTGCGAAGTACGTTGTAATACATTCTGTTCAATCAGGGCTCTCAATCATTGATTGAAAAGCCTGGTTCAATGTTACAGTTGGGTTGAGAATTCAAGAAAGTTTGAGTGTGACATTGCCTTTTTGTAATATAATTATTTTACTTGTTTACAAGAGTTACATAGCAATAATAGACCAGAGACATGCATATTGTAAAATTGTATTCGTGAGTACAGGTTAAAAGGTGCGCCGAAATAGTTTAGAGTAGAATCTAGATAATGTCCAATGTTTTAGAAATATAAAGATCATACCAAACGTATGTTTAATTGTACAAATTTGACGAAACTCAGTAAGATATAGGTATTTAATAGGTATTTCTGTTTAGATGTGGTAAACTCGAAAAAAAAAACATTATTCTGATACAAGCGAGAACTTGCCAAACTAGTTTTGCGACCTTAATGTTCATCATTATAATGGAAACCACCTGACAAGCAAGGGCACGTCTGAACAGAGCATCTAGAAACGTCGCTCTTTACTGATCTTCTCTCTATATAACTATGCAAACTTAGTTTCTTAATAAACTAATTAGATAGAGATCTCTATTATTTATGCTGAAAAATACAATCATATATCACAAACTGTCTTTTTTCCTCGGTTTAATTAGCTGGTAAAGAATCAATGCTTCTCGTTTATTCAGCCACGCTTTCTTCGACAAATGCGGTTTGTTTGAAAGTGTTTAGTTTATAATTATTTCATTTAGGGTCAGTTGCAAAGCAAGTTATCCTAACATATCGAGCTTTTTAATCTGTTATATATACTATGTATGTTGTAAATTAGACTTGTACTGTATTTTTAGTCTCTTATAACTCTTTGAAGAGTGGCTTTGTACACACTACTTTTTATGCACTATTATATGTTATTGTTATTTGCTTTGTACAAAGATGAGACTGGAATAAACAATTAATCTCAATCTATAATAATTATGCTGGATGGATGGAGTTCATCGCATTTTTGAGCGAGGCTTGCACAGAAAGCCAGGTGCCATATTCATTCAGCACCCAAGAGAACCCCTAAAGTTATAGGAAAACACAAGGGGAACTTAAGGAATTTTCATTTATGAATACTGGTCCAGAAATTTCCTCATATCCTGAGCGCAAAGCGAGGAAGAGGTTGGTAACATGTCATACCGTATTTGGTATGCCGAACGTTGTTCAACCTGTTTAGTATGCTAGTAATGTACACAATATGATAAGCATAATTAATATGTAAATTCAATTCTCACGCGATAACGGGTCAATAGCCGTATAGAGTTTCAGAAAACGAAAGTACACACTGCTAATGTTGTTTGTTTTTCTTCATATGCTCAAAAAAGGGGGGAAACTGGTAAATACTGGTCAAGTTATGTTCAGTGGAGAAATCTTTTATTACTGACCCCTTAATTCAGTTGACAAAATCGTTGGTAAAACATCGTTTTTCTTTGCATAATCTAAACCGTTATGTATAGTAGGAATATCCCGATGGCAGACAAGAGAATTGTCTGTTTTCAAATATGTAGGTTTTAACCGTTATTTTGATTTCTAACAACTATTATATATATTTGAAGAGATAATTTGAAATATTTTTAACTAATGCTTTTCTAGTACATTCTGGAGGTCAGCTGCTTTAAGATTGCATTTTGACACTACTGGTTGAGTGCCTAACCTCGAAGAGTGCAGTAGTGTCAAAATGCAATCATAACATGCAGTGAAATATGAAGAAAAACTAACAACTTAAGCATACTAAACACGTTAAACACTGCAAACGGTAATGACGTCGTTTTATAAAATTTTAATAGTTAAACTAAAACGTTAATGTCGTTAAACTGTTATACCGTAGTAAGAAATGTTACTGAATGTTTCTCCCGTACATTTATTGCTTAAATTGGACAATTTTCACCCACACTTTCTGATTGCGCCAAACCTGGAATTATTCTTTCATCGTAATGACCTGAAATCATTCAAACCGTAGGAATATTTCTTCAAGCCTGCCTCATATAAACAACACTGTTTTGCATGGTCTGACAGGTCTAACTACCGCCTTTGATCGATCTCGGTGACATATTGAGGGTTCATTGTATTTCCAGCTATTTCTCCGCAACTATCCACTAGCCGTGGAAGACAGACGATTTGTAAATGGCCTGTAAAATCTCACGGACTAAAGAGAAACACATATTATGCCAAGAAAACGATATATCATTTTAGTGTGAATAATAATTATTGTTGTTTTACTTCACTCGGACCCCCTTTAAGGACACGGAAATTAGTTTGCGTTTATTCAATATATGTTTTCCAATGGAAATCTTATGTTCAAATGTAAGAAAGACATTTTAATGTTTTATAACAAAAATACATAAAATATTGCCCATTTTCTTAGTTAAGAAGCTCTTTAAGATGACGACAGTCACATGTTTTGTAAATAAAAGATGAACAAATGGCAAACATCAAAGAAATCACTGTCAATACCTTATATTTAATGCACCGTGATCATATGGCGCCATTGTCATAGCAATACAGTTTTTAAGAACATGACCTAAAACGTGCTGATATTTCTTGACACCCAACGGACACACAACTGAAATCTTATTTTGTTTGGCGAAATATTTAAATACATATCAGAGAATGTGTAAAATAATGACGTTGAGACGGTGGCTATAAGATTTAGATATTTTTATAAGGTTCGTTAAGAGGGCTAAGACTCGACGGAAGGTGCTTTGCTTGATGAGCTTGAAAAGCTGACAAGAAAATAACATAGCAAAGACATCAGAACGTCTTTAATAGAAAGAAGACGTTAAGCGATAGTATTATTATTCATTACACTCAAACAAACGGTTAGGTTTTAAATTGAATTTTGGAAATAAATGACAGTTGCCGTATAGAAATAAATTAAATAAACTTCAGCTAAATTCAAGACGTAGCCTAGTATTCTATACTAGTAGAAAAAAACGTGTCAGTTTCGTTTCGCGTAATATCCTTTGAATGAATGTATAGTTTTAACCATTTTTGCTCATAAAGTAGAGAACAAGCATATCGACAATTTGAGAAGGTTATAAAATGTTCCGCAATCAGCCATTGCGACTTGTCAAATACCCCGCTTTGCACGTGAACGTCACGCGCGTGTACATGTCACGAAAAAATCATCTATTTCTGGATATATTGTAAATGTTGTTATCTAAAACTCAAATAGGATCCAGTAGTTAACGTACAACAAAAACACAAGAGCTAACGGAATATACAAATATTAGTAATCTCAAGTTTCTTGTGCCAGAAAGATACGTTTCTGACGTAAACATTACGTTTATCGAGATTCACGCATCATTAGCGGCCTTATTGGAAATTTATTTTTAAAAAACGAGTATCGTTAGAGAAAACTTGCGACAAATGCAACGAAAATGCACCTGCAAAAGCGAACATTGTTCTGGGGTCACCCCCCCCCACACACACACACACACACACACAATAAATGTTTAAAACGGCGACGTTTTATGTCCACCATTAAGGAATTTGCTTTCATATAACAGATACAAAAATGTAGATATTCTGCACATCAGATTTACTCTCTCGCGTGTTAGACGTAAAACAGAAGCCTAAAAGATGTGGGTGTTTTGTCATTCTTGTCCGCTAAACGCTAAAGGGACCACTTTCGAGGTTTACAGTTATAAGGGGTTTACCGGTAATACGGTAATAAAGGATGGTAAAGGTAGCGTGGAAGCATGTTGGCAAGCGCCTATATGCATTTCATGTTTGTAGACTAAATTGTTCTTGTTTTAGGAATATGTAGTTGTTTATCTTATTTTACACCTAACGTTAATTATGTTTTCATGTAAAATTATGTTCTAACAAACCGTCCGCAATTTAAAGTTGACAACAGAGATGGAGATTAATTACACAAAGCTTGAATTTAAAAATATATAAATTCTGAGACTCTCTTTCCTCCGAAATGTAGTTGCAGAAATTTTGAACACCATATCAATAAATGGATGTGTAAAACGGACCTCTTCCACAAAGTCAAATTATTCCTTTTAGATAGGCCAAAGATATTGAGAGAAACGAAAATAAAGTGAAAATGAAGCGTATCTGATATTGAAATAAATAAAATTACATGATATTTTTTTATATGGTCAAACATCATACTGTCTAACCTCCTAGAGCGGCACCTCTGACGAGCGGCTACCTCTCTCGACCGCCAGAAATATGTCCCCCGCGCGGTGACATTGACCATTGAAAATAACCTCTGAGGAACAACACCTCTCTACAGCAACCAAAATTTATGTAGCCGCCTGATGTTGCCCTACAGAGGTTAGACAGTATTGTCGCGTTAGGCCCGTACCGTAATCGACACAACGAAGAATTTTAAAACAGAACGAGCATAGCCAATTAAAAAATGTTATCGTTTGTGATTTTTGTATTATGATTATAGTGATATTTTATTTGTAAGAACTTAAGCAAATGTGCTTACCTCGTCTCTGGCCGACGATGACGGCCACAACAATGGCTATGATGGCGACAACAGCAAAGGCCAGTGCAAGGCAGTAGAGCCACCGACGTCGCGGCCGCGCTTGCCGGTAGTGAACCGACGTCTGAGCGCCGTTGTTGACGTCATAGTGCTTGGACTTGATACCGTCCGCCTGTGTATGCAACTTGGTATGCGTCTCGTTACCCAGAGTCCCATCTTCCTCAAACAGCGGGTTTTCATAGCAAGCCTGAAGCAAATTTGTAGACTCCTCAACGTTTTTATAACCCGCCGTGTAGTTCTTTAAAGTCTTTAATGGTATAATCCGGTTGATAAACTGTGTCCCCATCATGCAAACCAAAGACCATAGAAATTATGGCCTCATAAACTCTTTTTGTTGGCAGCTGTTTTACATATTGCTTTTTAATATTTAAATAGCAATATCGTATCCAATCTCGATCGTACTATGTCCAATCTTAACCAATTAACGAATTAATACCAAATATGAACACAACGATAACTCCAAGTATTGCAGCCCCTCGAATGCGAGCGCTTCGGCGTCGCTGCACGATAGTATTGACACTAGCAAGAAACTTTGCATCATTACCAATTCAAAACCTGTCTTTTCTCAGTTTTGTCGGGCTCCAAGCCCGTATTGACGATGAGGGGAGATAGCGATTCGACCATTTTTAGGGATCAACGTTCATTAAATGCTTGAATAAGAAACGACAACGGTCTACCGAAAGCGATCAGGTTTGATAGATGATGACGATTGCTACCAATGTCTGTGAGAGCCATGCATATAAGTCCACATTATTTACTGTAAACGATGCAATATGGAAATCGCATTGTTTCACGAAACACATTTTAGATAAAATAGTTATGATTTGCCAAACTCTTGTTAAATTACTTTATATCAATATGTTTGATAATAAACTGATGAAAGGGAACTACTAATAAAGGCACGTCAATTGGTGATATTCTTAAACGGACGTGATTTCGAACGTTTTACATCTGCACAGCTCTTTTTTATTCAACACGTTCCATGTTCAAACCCATATTTTCGTCACATGGAACTAAACCGATTACATGTTAGGATTCTAAATTGATGGTTTCCAAGTATTTTGTAGGTTTCATAAAAAGTTTAAAACGTTGGATGAATTCCGGGACCTAATCTATGATGTGAAAAAAGTTATGCATGATTAGATTGAAAACAAAAAAGGGGACTTTAATATTTGAAAATAATAATATTTGGATAAGATCTAATTAAAATAAAATAGTTTTAAAAGAGATCTGTTTCAACAACGTTAGCTGTAAATAAATAAAGACGGCAATTTTTGCGATTTAGGGTCAAAACATGCTCAAACAATGATAATGACGTTAATTAAGCATCATATTTTAAAGGATTAGCTTCCATGAACCGCACGCTGAAATGCGTCGGTGTCACCATACTGACTATTGTCAATGCATGGTTCCACAAATTTTTAATATCCCCCACAATTGCTGAAATCCATTGTTCATGTGATAAGGTTGATCACAAACAGGAAGTACGCTTTCTATTGTATATACTAGGTCAGATTTTCACCTGACAATATATCCCTAATCCATTGGATTAAAATTAAATATGTACTGTTATTAATGATCATGATTGACAGT